>JACKQG010000074.1_pt1 | contig 131553 bp, 109 predicted proteins | sample 8237621 | NCBI WGS metagenome assembly JACKQG01 (sample SAMN15677084, study PRJNA649215) | marine metagenome | biome: marine; feature: Black Sea; material: saline water; isolation source: suspended particulate matter (SPM) from the Black Sea western gyre | collected 2013-06-09/2013-06-10... | reverse complement strand
GATTTGACATCACTTCAGAGATACGTATGTCATTGGCATGTAAGCATATAGCCAATAACACAAGGCATGTCTTGTGCATAATAATCCCATCTGTTTGTTTTGAGGTTTACTCGATGTTTGGAAATTAGTCAGGAACAAAAGCCATTGCCAACTTTTTCATGATATCAGCGAGAATTAACTTATATTAAAATCGCTTCGCCAAAGTGAGTTTGAATAATGAGGAGGAAACATGAAGATAGTAAAACTAAGTTTTTTAATTGTACTGACCGCTTTGGTCATGCTTAACTGCTCAGGTGGAAAAGAAGTCATCGATATGCCCGATGGTGCCAACAATCCCAAGGGACCCGCTGATTTACCCGATTGGTTTACCAATCCCCCTGAAGAAGATGATATGTATATCTATTCCGTGGGAATGGGTGAATCCAGAAAAATGGATTTAGCCATGGACAAAGCCAAACAAGCTGGTAAAGTTGAGCTGTCAGAACGCATTTCAGCCAAAGTCCAAAGCCAGGTTAAAAGTTTTACCCAAGAAGCAGGTATGTCTGAGAATACTCAGATTGTTGAATTCTACCAATCCACCTCAAAAACGGTAACTGACAACACTCTAAACGGTGTTACCGTATTGAAACGCTATCCCTATGAGAAAAAGGGTGGTACCTGGATTGCTTATGTTCAGCTCGGTTTGAAAAAAGATGCTGTTAGTACAGCAGTCGTAAATGTCATCAAGAACGAAGAAGCACTTTATGCTGAGTTTAAAGCTTCACAGGCATTTAAAGAACTGGAAGCAGCAGTCGGAACCGCTAAATAGTCCTTCATACTTCAATTGAAAAAGGCTCTCGTTTGAGAGCCTTTTTTGTTTCACTATAATTCTTCCTAATTCCCTATAAAGTTAACTCTATCAAAGAATTCCTTTTTAAAGGCGTCACCAATAGGAATTTCCCTACCCTCGATCTGGATAAATTGTTTGTGGATAACTTCAATCCTGGGGATAGCTACCAGATAGGAGCGGTGGATCTGGATGAATTCATCTCCTGGTAGTAGTTCGAGCAGCTGAGTAAACGTCATCCGTGATAGCAATTCCTTGCCATCAATCTTAAATATTATGTAATGGCCATCTTTTTGAATGAGTGAAATCTTGCGGGTATCCACCTGGTGGATCTGGGAGCCACTTTTAATAAATATCTGATGAGTGGGGCCTCCCTTACTCGTTCCCACATCTGGTGCTTTCTCCACTCGTTTTTGAAATTTGTTCACCGCTGCCAAAAATCGATCAAAGGGAATTGGTTTTAGCAAATAATCCAATGCTGGAATTTCATAGCTCTCCACAGCATGTTCGGGATAGGCAGTACAAAAAATGATATCCGTTTGCTCCGGAGGGATCAGGCGAGATAACTGGAGCCCACTGAGATCTGGCATATTGATATCCATAAAGACCAGATCAACTGAGTTGCGTGAGAGATGGTTCAAAGCTTCCATGGGATCACGAAACACTGCTTCCAATTGAAGCCAGCTCACCTTTGACACATAATTTGTCAGAATTTCTATAGCACCATTTTCATCGTCTACAATAATGCACTTTACCTGGTCAGTCAAAACTGAATCTCCAATGCAATGGCATATTCATCCTCTGATGTCTCAATAGATAAGCTATGCTGTTCGGGATAATGATGGTCCAGGCGACGCTTCACATTGTCCAGCCCAATTCCCTTGTGGTCAGCTGATGCCCGTCGGTCTGGAAAGTGGGAATTCTTAACAGAAAAGGAAATCTTGTCTGTTGAAAGGTTCAATAGGATTTTGATATAGCCCTGGCCTTGATTATCAATCCCATGTTTAAAGGCATTTTCCACAAATGGTAAAAGAATGAGGGGAGCGACCTGGGTTGTTTCAGGATTTCCTTCTACTATCAGTTCTACCTGTGGTAGATCTTCCTTATCATATTTCAGGAGCATGAGATCTATATAGTTGTTGAGGTGATCTATCTCCTGCTGGAGCCCAATAACATCACCCTCACTATCATATAGCATATATCGCATTAATCCGGAGAGACGCAGAAGGGCATCGCTGCCTTCCTGGTCATGGTGACGTTGGGTAATGGCATAAATATTATTCAAGGTATTAAACAGGAAATGTGGATTGATTTGGGAGCGAAGATATTTTACCTCCGCTTCAAGATTCTCCAGCTCCAGACGCTCTTGTCGACGAATCTGCTGATTTCGTTCACGCATGAGCCCATAGAAGATGCCCCCTACCATTACCAGCACATTTCCAGGGAGGATGGTCAATTTCAAGATCTCTTTCCGGGAGGTTAGCAACATCTTATCAGACACCTCTCCCGGTGAAGTGGGGAGATTGAATGCCCTCAGCACCAGTTGGTCCCATCCCCATTCCAAACCAGAACCTAATAGTAACAAACCCACAAATAACCCTACAACTTGCAGGAGGGTTGCCAGGTTGAGCCGATTGGGAATCAAGGTTCGCGCCACCAGCATAACCAATGCGACGGAAAGTAGGATATCAAAAATGCGGACTGCATACAGACTGCCGTCCAAATTATTAAACTCGCCGTAAAACACCGGCCTGGTGGCAGACTGAATCGGCGAAAAATAAGCAACTCCAAAGAGCAGTATAAGCAGGACAGGTTCTATCCATTTACGTAACATAGTGAGCCAATATATCTTTTTTTTTTACTTCTTCGACCCCTAAGGCGCTCAAACCATGTATCTCTGGCACAAATGACGCATTACATGGCACCAACGAGATATTGAATAAATCAATTGATTCAGAGCCACGAATCAGTGTATTCATGCCATTTCTCTCATTTGCTCTTTTTATTCTCTATCTTCCCCTCCATAAACATTGAAAAGGAGTCTAATATGACATCAAAGAAACACATACTACTTATACTGCTTCTTGGGGTTTTTGCCCTCTCAGCAGTAGCCCAGGAAAAAAAGGTCATTGTCCATAAACAGCCCCAAGGAGAGAAGCATCATAAAGAGATCTATCTCATCCAGGATGGTGACGAGTCAGATTCAGTAGCTGCAAACATCATTGTACATAGAATGCCACGACATGAACAGAAAGCCGCACGTATCGTCATCAAGAAATCAGGATTTTTCAAAAAGAATAAGATCATCATTGATTTTAACCCAATGACTAAAAAGATCATTAAAGTTTTGGATAATGAGAAGGAGATGCCAGAAAAAAAATTCCATAAATATCAGGAATACCTTGAGGATGCCACTGAACTCGCTTCCCTGGAAGCTCTCCATCCCGTTATGGAAGAGATGGACCTGAAAATTGAATTAGGAGAACTGCCCAGCCTTGAGGGTTTAGAAGGCTTGGATTCTTTGATTGTCCATCTTGAAGCGCTTGAATCAGCACACGCTATTATTAAAAAGAAGCACTACAAATCGATCAAACAAGTCATCAGGCTAGACAATTTGGCCGAGACCATTCAAAACATTCTGGCAGAAAGCGGTGCTACCCCTCCTCAAAAGATTGAAACCATCTCGATTGAAAAGGGCAAGTTTTTTGTCAACGGTGATGAGATAATAGGTGATACTGGCCAAAAATGTCTTCAGGCCTATATGGCCAATTCAGACCTTACTCCTGAAGATATGCAGAAAAAAGGAGAAGAGATCAGCATTAAAATTCTCTTCGATTGATCCAACAAAAATTGATTCTTCCACTAACGCTCGACTATCGGGGTCCGCGCTAGTTAAAAACCGCTCGCAAGGGCGGTTTTTTTATTCATCCCCCTTATGCGAACGGCGGTCTCGTTCATTTCCGAACTTAAATTTGCCTGTGATCTTGGCCATAATATGTTGAGAGTCCAGATCACCAGCACCGCTAATCTTAAACAAAAATCGCTCCGCTTCTTTCCCCTTGATAGTTTTGGCAAGTCGACCTGAATAAAATATTTGGATCTGCCCATCTTTTATTTGCTCATAAGAAAAAGGCTCATGGGACAGGGGATCGCCTTTCTTGAATTGATTCATGTTAACCAACCTCCATACTCATCATTAAAAAACCGGTGAACGCAGCATTGTTGGGTGCCAGTCTGCTATCAACTTTGGATTTCATCTCATTGATGATAGAACGGAATTCATGATAAAATTCCCAACTGGGACGGGGTTTGTATACCAGGGAATCCAATTCGAATTGTTGGATCACCCCCTTGGCCGTTGTGGGTTTAACAAACACTTCTTCATATGGCGTATGATACACAGGAAGAATTGAAATGAGAGACCACTTGGCCAGTTTTCCAGTGAGCAGCACATCCAACATCATATTAAAGCCCTGCTCTTGATTACCATGCAACATTTCTTTCAATCCATTGGCAAGAATAGTCTCATGCTGATGATTTAGTGTGTTTACAAAATCTCTAAACTTGGGTTTCTCGAAGAGACTGACCATGGATGAACGACTCACAAACTTGCTCATGGCTTGAACAATGGTTTTAGAAACTCCAAATTGATCCTCTGAGAAGGCTTCCTGAACCTGAATAATGGTCTTGTCCATATTATGTTTTTTACCCACAGCTACCATATCAGGGTGTTCAAATCCTCCGGGATACATGTTGAAGAATTTCTCTTCTGCCAGTTTTAGCTTTTTTAAATTCATTATCTACCTTAGCATCAATTAAGTTGACTATTGAAATCTTGGGACACAAATAAAAGTTATTTAGTAAGTATCAGAAACTTCCTACACGAAAGAAATTCTCCACCATTTCAAGCCCACAGCTTTTAGCTTCGGATAAACTCCCCTGGAACAGGATCTTGCCTTTATCCAGAAAAACAATGCGGTCGGCGATTCGATGGATGCTAGCCAGTTCATGGGTTACCACAACAATACTCATCTGTAACTGATCACGCAAAGTCAAAATGAGTTCATCAAGCGCGGCGCTGGTAATGGGATCCAGCCCAGCTGAGGGTTCATCACAAAACAGCAATTCCGGATCCAGAGCGATAGCTCGGGCAAGTGCGGCCCGTTTACGCATACCCCCAGACAGCTCTGAAGGAAGCTGAAAAGCAGCATGAGCCAGACCCACCATTCCTAATTTTACTGTAGCCATTCGACGAATCATTGCCTTATCGAGGTTTGTGTGCTGCTCCACTGGAATAGACATGTTGTCGAGAACGCTCAAAGAATTCAGCAAAGCCCCATTCTGAAAAAGGACCCCGATTCGTTGGAGGGTTGTCTTGACACCCTGCTCATCGAAGGTATTAAAATCCTGGCCAAAGAGCTTGACCTCTCCTTCATCAGGTATTACCAAACCCAGGATACTTTTTAGAAGTGTGGTTTTGCCGCTCCCGCTGCCACCGAGTATTACCGCGACCTCACCGCGATAGAAGTCAAGATCAATGTGGTCAAGAATGGTTCGATCACCAAAACGAGTCACCATGTTCTTGATTTGAATGATGAGTTCAGTAGTCATATCAGAGCATATATATCAGGCTGAAAAGTGCATCCAGGATTATTACAGCAAAAATAGAGCTCACAACTGCAGAAGTGGTCACACGACCCACACCTTCTGCTCCGCCCTGGACTCGAAAACCAAAATAGCTGCCAATGATGACAATGACTCCGGCGAAGAACAGACTCTTGCTTAGACCAACAAAAAAATCCTCCAGGGTTAAAACGCTCAATGTTTCAGTGAAATATGAGAGAGGAGTTAAATCTAGATATGTAATCCCGATTATAAAACCACCAATAATTCCCAGGATCATTGAAAGGATCACCAGCAGCGGCATACTAATGCAAAGAGCGATAAATTTCGGAACTACAACATAACGAATGGGATTAATGGCCATCATACGCAAAGCATCGATTTCCTCACTGACCTTCATTGAGGATATTTCTGCGGCAAAGGATGAACCGCTGCGCCCTGCAACAATAATGGCAGTCATCATGGGACCCATTTCGCGGACCATGGAGACAGCAATTAGATCTGCGACATAGATACTGGCACCAAATTGTCTGAGTTGAGCTGCCGATTGCAGCGCCAGGATTAGTCCCAATACCAAAGAAAGTAGAGCGATAATGCCAACTGCATCACTCCCAACAAGGAGGATCTGATGTAAAATCGCGCCTTTTCGACGACCTCTTCTACTGAATATTCCAACAGCGGACCAAAAGGTAACTTCGGAAATCAGCAGAACTAATTCACTGATGGTGTGGCGTAGGCTGTAGACCCCGGCTCCAAGCCTCTCGAAGAGACCAGTAGCTGGAGGAAGGGTGGGTAAGGCGTGATTTCTAGAGGTAAATGTTTCCAGGGATTGCCGATGTGTTTCTGACATATTTGTGAGTTTAGCTTCTGGACATTGTTGCTCAATGACCTGATCCAGAAATGCCACTCCAGCACTATCCAGCTTGGTGATCCCGGAAAGGTCAAGGCTGTTAATTCCGATGATTTTCATCCGTTTGAGCTGTTTGTGAATATCCGGAATCGAATCATGAGTCAGGGGGCCATTCAGATATAGGGACTGGGCTTCGACTTTAATATTTGAATTGTCTTGATCCACTTTTTAGCTATCTCGGAGATTATGCATTAGCGCAGGAAATAAGTTAACCTTACAAACAAAGCGTGACGATACTCTAGGTAGTCCTTCCCGTTTTCATCTTCCTTGTTGCGCAAGCGTATACGATCATCAATGGAAATATGTTTAAACACCTTGATGTTGAACACATTTTCCCAGTCGATGGTGGTTGATTCAGTATTGTCGAACGGGATCAGAAAATCAGCACTGGTGTAATAGGTCAGATTAAAGGGTAACTGAAAATTACCTACAATGGATATTTCAGTTCCTCTTTTGTTTAGAGATTCCCGAGAATTCCAGATTTTGTAGGTTACGCCATTGCTATCGATTTCAGTGACATCAGAAGGTAGAAAAACAGAATTGTAGTAGTCCTGGCGCAGACCTAGTCCAACACGGATGTTTAGGTTTGATCGCCCATTGTTCAAAGCTCGGAAATTTAGCCCCATCCCTTCTTTAAGGGTAAGCGGCATAAAACTGGGGCTAATCTGAACTGTTTTAACACTATGTCCATAAGCCACAATTTTATCCTCAAGATCCTTCTTGCGATAATTGATCGATTCTGTAAAATACTGAAACTCATTCAAAATATGGGATTCAACATCACCACGACCGTAAAGACCAAGATTCTTCATGAAATAGACCACCAACGTATTCCTGAAATAAAATTTGTCATTGGAAATACGAAACCCTGAACCTGTCTCTGAATCCTGTGTGGTTCCCAACTCAACAAGACTGCGCAGGGTGTAACTCCATGGGAAATCGTCATATGTGATTTTATTTTCAAACTGGGTGTTCAGGGTGATTGACGATTCATCCTGGTTCCGGCCTTTTTCATTGTCACCCACATAGGTGGCATTCCCAAAGACTGCGTTGAGAAAACGCCAGTTACCAGTTCGACCTGCAAGTTCATTTTCCTCAAGCAAACCTGCGCCAACTAGATTGTTCGGGGTGCCATCCTCATTGGTCCCCACCACAATGGTCAATTTCTGGTGCTGTCCTTCCTTCAGATAGACTGTTGAAAAATCCAGGTAGGTATTAAATGGCTCACTGTTGAGTGTGATTTTGTATAATCCCGGCTTTAGCAGCCAAACTTTTTGGGCTTCACCATATTCACGATCGACAGGGATATGGGTCCCATAACTCTCCCCATTTTCTGAGGAAAAAACCTCATATCGAACTTTGGCTACTTCTCTGCGTTCGTCAATAATGTCAACAATTAAAGTGCTCCAATCAGGCTTGAGAATAGTTTTATAGCGAGGAATGATCTCAATATTTTCCTGCTTTAATATTTGACTTGTGCTTCCAGACCCATATTCGATTTTATAGTTCCCTGCTGCCAACGGCATGCCTTTATCAGGAATTCCTATGCTCTCCTCGCCGGTTTCACTAATAATTTTATAGGGAAGCTCATTATCTGTTTCTGAAATGGCTGGAAAGAAAAGAATCCCCAACCCTTTTGACCCCCCGTCTAGAGAATCAATGAAGGTGGAATCTATTTCTGTGATCAGACGGTCTTCGGGCTTCTTTTCCGTTCCATTGAAATGTTGTATGACTTCCGTGAGAAAGTTGTCCGTCTCTTCAAGGATGGTTTCGTTGATGACCTGTACAAATGTTTCCATCTGATCATCGGCCAGGACCACCTCGCGGTTGACTGAATGTTCCACCGTATATTCCTTGGTACCCAGGCGCTGCAGAGTAAAATCCATATTCAAGCGCGAAGCTGTTAAATCTTCTGATTCATAGACCTCAATATTGTTGATCTTTGCCCGAATCTCATAATCAGGACGTGAACTCAGAAACTCGCGGGCCACCTGTCTGAAAATGCCATAGCGACTGATGCGTTTTGTCATAAGACTTGGGATGATTTCAGTTAGGTCAACCGCCCAAATATCGTTTTCAGAGTAGGTGATCCGCGGTCCAAAATGGCGAATGACTATTTCTCTGCGGTTATAGGTATTGGGAATGGTTACATCGCTTACCTGCACCGCGAAATTGAATGGCTCTTTTTGAAATAATTCCCGTTTCTCCGTATGCTGAAAATATTCCAGCACATAGTAATTCCTTGATATGGGTGCCTGGCTGGCGCAGGAGATGAACAGAAATGTCAGCAGCGCTGCATGGAAGCGTTTCATTGCATCACCTTGATTTTAACGTTTTGAGCGCAGCAGGAGCGAAGGATCATCATTCACTTTTCGTGAAAACTCACTCAAATATTCTGCGGATAATTTTAAAGATTCAATAGATTTAATCAGATCCGGACGTGTTTTTAGAATAGTCAGATCAATATGGGTAAAGGTTTCATTTACTGTATTTAGTGTCTTGTTAATATCAGCGACAATAACAGCGATGTTAGCATCAGCCAGGTTGTCACTAAAAATTGCTGCATTATTTAGTACCGTATCCAACCGGCTCAAGCTCTGGCGGGTTGCAACCATAAAACTGGCCATGGCCAGGCTTGCAGAGTCCATTTGACTAAAAGTTTTTTGTAGCGGAGCGCGACTTTCCTCAATGAGGGAATTTGTGTTTTTTAGCGCCAGACTGAGCGTGGCTCGATTTTCATCAATGAGTTGATTAAATGAATTGATGGTCTGCTTCAGGTTTTTGCGATTTTCTGCAAGGAGGGCATTCATGTTTCCCAAACTGGCATTGAGCACTTCTCGGTTCTCAGCAACCAGATCCTGAGTACTTGTAAGGATATTACCCACCTTAATGCGATTGTCTTCTGAGGTTAAAGCGATAAAGTTGTTCAAGAGGACTTCAAATTTTTCGGCAATCAATTCTGCCTTCCCCGTAATATCCTCCATATAGGAGGTACCCGGCTGGATATTGGATCCCGGGCTGAGTAGTTTGGCTTCATTGGTACCACCGGTTAACTCCACTTGCTTTATTCCAGTAATACCCACACTGACCAGGGTGGCCAGTACATCTTCCTTGATGGGTGTGCCCTTTTTCAGACTGAGCTTCACCGTCACATTATTAATGTCATTGTTATCAATACTGATATCATCCACCTGACCAACATTAATACCGTAATATTTGACCGAACTTCCTGACTGTAAACCAATAACGGAAATGTTGCTGTATTGAATAAAGTAGTGGTCCCGTTTCTCCAATAAGCTTTTTCCTGCGACAATTACCAATGTCACCAGTAACAATACCGTGGTAATAAATAAAAATATGCCTAAGCGGATTTTTTGTGCACCGGTAACCATAGCCTACCTTTCCGAGATATCCCACGAACATTTGAGCATCGAGACTGCGTCGCCTTATTAATCTTGCTTAACGCATGCCCTGTTGAATTATTTTTCCTCACGATTCCGTGGAGTGATCAGAACAATATAAACCGAAAAAATGATGGTTCTGATAGAGTTCTGAAGTTTGTTTGTTTAAATCAATTGAATTGGTCTTCTAGCAAGAATAAAAGCAGGAAAACTGTTTATTGACCTGATACTTAATGTAAAGTGGAACTATTTTTATCATATATCGTAAAGAAGCGCATGTATATTGTGGTTAGATTAATTAGAAAGAGGAGGCCATGCGAAGCCAAAAAGAATCGAAGTGCTGCCCAAAATCATTGGCCATCCTGCTTATTAGCCTATCATTTTTTAACTGCAACCAAGCGCAGGAGCCTATGAAATACAATAAATTGACCCCGGAAGAACAACGAGTGATCCTCAAAAAAGGCACTGAAAGACCATTCAGTGGTAAATATGAGCATCATGAAGATACTGGAACGTATACCTGTAAACAGTGTGATGCTCCCCTCTATCAGTCCAGTGATAAATTTGATGCCCAGTGTGGCTGGCCCAGTTTTGATGATGAAATCCCAGGTGCTGTAAAACGTGTAACTGATGCAGATGGACGGAGAACTGAAATTCTTTGTTCAAATTGTGGTGGACATCTCGGACATGTTTTTCTGGGGGAAGGATTTACTCCCAAGAATACCAGGCATTGCGTGAACTCAATTTCTTTAAATTTTGAACCAGTGGAGATACACATGGAAAAAGCTATTTTTGCATCGGGTTGTTTTTGGGGTGTTGAATATCAACTTCAAAAACTGGATGGCGTCATCTCAACCAGCGTGGGCTACACCGGTGGGTTTCTGCCTAACCCTACCTATAAACAAGTTTGTACTGGAACCACAGGACATGCTGAAGCTGTAGAGGTTGTTTTTGACCCAAAAAAAGTAAGTTATGAAACGTTAGCAAGACTGTTTTTTGAGACCCATGATCCTACTCAGGAAGATGGACAGGGTCCAGATTTGGGAACGCAATATCGATCAGGTATCTTCTATCTCTCTGAAGAACAGAAGGCTACGGCTGAAAAGCTTATCGGCCTGCTTGAAAAGAAGGACCTGGATGTGGTAACGGAAGTGACCCCCGCCAGTGAGTTTTATTCTGGTGAGGATTATCATCAGGACTATTATATCAAGTCAGGTGGTACACCCTATTGTCACACCTACACAAAGAGATTTTGAATAAATATTCTCTAAACTAGGATTTGTCTATTTCAACATCCCCATAGAGTTTTTGCAGTCTGACTAATTCTTGTTTGGTCTCCTGAACGATTTTGGCATAAGCCGGATCTGAATAAACATTGTTCATTTCAGATGGGTCTTTCTCCAGATCAAACAGTTCCCAGAAACCATCTTCCTCATAATAGTGAATCAACTTGTAACGTTCGGTTCGAACCCCATAGTGCCGTCTCACATCATGCCAGCCATGGGGATGCTCATAGTAGTGGTAGTATATGGAATCTCGCCAATCCGCAGGTGGATTTCCCCTCACAATGCCCCGTAATGAATGGCCCTGCATCTCAGCTGGAATCGCAATCCCGGCAAAATCAAGGAAGGTGGACGAAAAATCCAGATTCATAACCATATTATCAGATACCTGACCTGGCTGAATCTCCTGGGGGTAGCGCATTACCAGGGGCATGCTCAATGATTCTTCATACATAAACCGCTTATCATACCAGCCATGTTCACCAAGATAAAAACCCTGATCTGATGTATACACAACCAGCGTGTTCTCAGCCAGACCATTTTGATCAAGATAGTCAAGTACGCGACCAACATTTTCATCAACGGACATGATGCAGCGTAGATAATCTTTGAGATAGTGCTGATATTTCCAGTTTAGTAATTCATCGCCAGTAAGTTTGAGACGCTTAAACTCCTCATTTACTTTATCATAGTGGGCATCCCAACCAGCCTTCTGCTCATCTGTCATCCGATTGTAGGTACTTTTCCAGGTCTCGGTGACCTTTTCTGCAAAAGATTGCTTGCCACCAGAGCCTGTTTCTTTTTCGATTGACTCGGCGTGAAGCTTCAAATCGAAAGTGAGATACATATCATCAATACGCATATCAGCCTCACCTGCTGCTATCCGACCTACATATTCATCATGAAAATTTGCGGGAAGGGGAATTTCCTGATCGGTGTAGGCATCCAGATGTTTCAAGTTGGGCATCCAGTTGCGATGGGGCGCTTTATGATGGATTAGCATACAAAATGGGTTTGACTTATCCAACTTGTCCAGGGTCTCAATGGCCTGGTCAGTGATAATGTCAGTGGCGTACCCGATGTGGGTTTTCTTTTCGCCATTTTCGTTAAATTCTGGATTATAGTATTGCCCCTGACCCTTGAGAATATTCCAATAGTCAAACCCTGTTGGCTCAGTCTTCAGATGCCATTTGCCGACAATTGATGTGTGGTAACCTGCCTTTTGAAGCAGCTTGGGAAAGGTGAGCTGGCTGCCGTCAAAGGTGCAACTATGATCCAACATCCCATTTAAGTGTGAATACTTTCCGGTGAGCAGGGTAGCTCGACTGGGTCCGCAGATAGAATTGGTGACAAAACTGTTCTGGAATCGAACACCCTCAGATGCAATACGATCAATATTAGGGGTCTGGATCAAGGAGTCGTTATAGCAACTGATAGCCCGCTCGGCATGATCATCACTCATAATGAAAATGATGTTGGGGCGAACCTTCTTCATACACGAATTCAAAAATAAGTTTGGCGCCATCAAAGCAGTGGTACCCATACCTACGGATTTGAGAAATTCTCTGCGTGTTGTTTTCATAGTCTCCCCTTTTCTATACTGTCTGAACTGACAGTTTACACATTGATAATATTAAGCCTATATCAGAATATGTTTTAATTAAGTTTTGCAGCAATAAAAGCTGTGGTCCAGGCTGCCTGGAAATTATAGCCACCAGTAATGCCATCAATATCCAGAACCTCACCGGCAAAATACAGATTTTTACATACTTTGCTCTCCATGGTTTTCCCATCAATACTGTCCAGGCTTACTCCTCCGCAGGTCACAAACTCATCCTTAAAACCTGTTTTTCCAGATACTTTATATGAGTCGTTGGTGAGAGCTGTAACCAGCTTATTCAATCCCTTATTGCCAAGCTCACTCCACTTTTTCGTCGGAGACAATCCACTTTTTTGAAGCAGATAGCGCCACAACCTATCTGGCAAACCGAAGGGTCTTATGTTGGGTAGGAGCTTACAGGCATGTTCTGCAACCACTTCCTTTAACTGGATCAAAACGAGTTCATGATTGGCTTGATCCAGCCAATTGACTCTGAGATTAAAATTATAGTCTTTTTCATTGAAAATTCTGGCTCCAAAAGCTGAAAGCTTCAGAATAGCTGGCCCACTAAATCCCCAATGCGTGATGAGTAGGGGTCCTCTTGTTTTCAAACTGGTGCCTGGTATGCTGACCAGCACCGGATCTACTGCAACACCCGTAAGCTCAACAATGGATTCATCGGGCATATTGAATGTGAACAGGGATGGTACAGGTTCCACAATGTGATGCCCAAGCTTTGCCAACCACTCCAAACCCTCAGATTTAGGTGATCCACCACTTGCCACAATCACCTTATCAAAAGTCCTGGGGCGTAAATCCTGACGGGAAAATTCCAGTTTTAACTTATTCCCTATAGGAGAAATAGCTTGAATGCCAGACCAATACTCACAGGCAATACCCTTTGCTTCCGTCTGGTCCATAAGGCAATGAATAATACTTGTAGAATCCTGGGAAACTGGAAATACGCGCATATCTTCCTGGACAAAGAGCGGCACACTCCGAGATTCAAACCACTCCATCGTATGTTTGGTGTTAAAAATTTTTAATGCTTTTTTCATGAGTGCTTTGCCCCGGGGATACCCGCTGGCCAGCACGCTGATAGATGTATTGCCATTGGTGATATTACATCTCCCCCCACCGGATATCTTGACTTTGGCCAGGGAGAAATGTGTTTTCTCAAAAATAACCACATCGGCGTCTGGATAATTTTCTTTAACGGATATGGCTGAAAAATAACCTGCTGCTCCTCCCCCGATGATGGCAACATCCACGTCATTATCCTTTACGATTATTTGTTCAGAAGATACTGGAAGTAGCTGGGAATTTTTGCCTCAAAGGTCATTCTTTGTTTTGTGCCTGGGTGTTTGATGTTGATGGATCCTGCATGGAGGGTCAATCTCTTTATACCTTTAGCACTATCGCCATAGACTTTATCTCCAGCTACGGGACAGTTAATATCAGCGAATTGAACGCGTATTTGATTTTTTCGACCAGTGATCAGATCAATCTCGACCAGGCTATATCTTTTAGACTCCTGGAGAACCTTATAACCTGTTTTGGCAAGCTTGCCCACTTTTTGATCCTCAGTGGAATACATTTTGTAGACCACATTTTCAGCCAGATATGAAGAAAGGATACCCTCCTTCTCATCAAGATTCCCATGAATTACTGCATAGTATTTTTTACTGAAATTTTTCCACTCTTCCTGCAAATAGCGTTTGTTCTTTTCACTTTTTGCAAAGACCAGGACACCTGAAGTATCTCGATCTAAACGATGAACTATATAGATTCGTTTTCGAGATTTTGCATTCCCCTTGCGGACATAATTGTTCAAGACAAAATAGGCTGTTCTATCACGGGTTTTAGCATTACTCATAGACAGGAGGCCACTCATCTTATCAACAACCAGAATATCGTTGTCTTCAAATAAAATGGTGAGCCCTCGTGGCTGGTGACGCTTGGAAGGTTTTTTGGTTTTCTTAGTTTCGAAAGGATCCATGGGTTTAGAATTTACCTTAATTATACTTTAAGAGTAGAAGGATCTTGGAAATAATCTCGTTTGAAATATACATAGGCTACAAAACCCCACCATGCAATCAGTGTGGCAACAACAGTCAATGCAGAAGCCTGGGCCACGACATCTTGCCCCCCGGCTCCCATCATCTCACCGTATTCACTTAAGAGGCTGGATGTAGCCTGACCATACATGATAAAGAGAAGCCTGTCAACCGTGTAGATCAAGGTTCCTGAAAACAGCATTTGAAAACCCCAATATTTTGCAGTCCACAAGCCCAATCCCACGCCCCCATATATTCCCAGGTATAAGAGGTGGTAAACCACTGCCATAAACCCCGCGCGCTCAGCACCAAACAAGGATACTGGAGAACCAATTGTAACAACCTCTATCAATGCCGAGATGAAGAAAAAGAAAGCTGCAAACCTCATGGTAAAACGTGGTCCTATGAGACCACCAGATTCAGAACTTTTTCCTGCAGAGGGCGGTATCCAGAGATCATTTTCTTTCATTGCTGAACAGTAACGGCAAAAAATTGCACCATCCTGGATTTCTTCAGCACAATATGGACATTTCATTCAGCACACCTCATGGTTTGGTGAGAGTATAATACTATTTCCCCCTTTTCCTCAATGAAGCTTAAGACCTCCAGCGAATAATAATTGTTTCTCGCGACCCTTTATCTGATCAATATCGTATGAATAGTGAAAATTTGTGTAATCATAATCCATTTTTAATTCAAAATAGAATTCTGTTGAGTAGCCTGGTTTTAGGGGTTCACGGACCACAAAATTCTGAGAAAGTAGCACTTTTGAAGAATCCAGAGAATCTGCTCCGGCGTATATTTCAAATTTGAAGATAGATGAGGTGATATTATGGGTGCCATTATTCTGAATTTTACCTCTGATATAATCCCTATCCATATTGACTTCAAAATCGCTGATCTCCACCTGGGTAAACTGATCCCTGGGGATGGCATTATCATCCATTTGGGAACAGGTCATAAAGAGAACTGCTGGTAACATCATCAGGATTGATTTCATTCTAGTCAAAAATCAGCCTCAGGATTCCTTGATTTCTTCTCTACCATCAGCGTATCTGGCAAATCTGCCCTGACCTATAGGGTTTACGGGGTCATTTCTGTCCCAGGGCCATCCTCCAAATTGTGTCGACCTAAAATCATCAAAGGCTTTCTGAATCTCAGCCTGAGTGTTCATGACAAAGGGTCCATATCGAACCACGGGTTCGTCAATGGGCATGCCTTGCAGGAGAAGTATCCGTGACTGCTCCCCTCCATTTTTGATCTTGACTTCATCTGGCGTTGTCAGTTCTACGGCATGATATCCTGGGATTTTTTGACCAGTAATATTTATGGAGCTGCCCTGGTAAAAGTAGAGGTCTCGATTTACTCCCGCCTTACTCGATGGGAGAACGAACTCAGCCTCCGCCTCCAGTGTGATCACCCAGATTGCTACCTGGTTTGTTGATTGGGCTGCCCAGGAGTCAGGTGCAGGAGCCGGTGCAGATGTTTTTTCAAAATTGCCGGCAATGACCCGGGTTTCTGTTTTTCTTCCATCTTTGTCATGAGATTTGATGACAGGAATGGATTCTGACCAGAGCATTTTAAATGCTGGTTCTGCAGTTTTTGACCTTGCTGGAAGATTTATCCAGATTTGAAACAGTTCCATGGGATTGGGTTGGTTTTCGTGAACCAGAGGGAACATCTCTGAATGCTGTAGACCACTTCCAGCAGTCATCCACTGCACATCTCCATTCCCATAGCGACCAGCAGCTCCAGCTGAGTCATGGTGATCTACCAGGCCATCCAATACGACAGTCACTGTTTCAAACCCTCGATGCGGGTGAGCAGGGAATCCTGGTATCTGACGACCATGATACATATTCCAGCCATCTTTTTGGTCGAAATCCTGACCTATATTGCGTCCAGATAACGAAGCTGACGGACCCATTTTTTCCATCACCTACAGGATAGGCATCGTTATGATGAACACAGAAGAGAAAGGGGTCTCTGGTTTTCCACATGAATCCCAGGGGTTTTATGTTATTGATCATAAATTATTACTTCCTTTTATCCCCCGAGATACAAGCCTAACAGGCCTCAACATGAATCGTTGAATGGTACGCAGAAAACTATTCTTGATGCTTTGAGATACAAGGTGGATATAGGGCAGGAAGCCTGGAATTTTTGCTCATTCTGATTTTATGGGCTCAGCCCAAACAGCAAATTCGTTTCCATTGGGATCGGAAAAGTGAAACCGTCTCCCCCCAGGGAATGAAAATATTGGTTTAATGATCTTACCCTGGGCCTGTTCAACTTTCGCAAGCGTTTCCTCGAGTGCATCACTATAGAAGACAATAAGCACACTTCCTGAACTCGTCTCAGCTGTCAGATCTGACTTAAAAAACCCGACATCAATCCCTGCATTGGCACAAGCGACATAATCAGGTCCATAATCAACAAAGGACCAATCAAACGCCTCCCCGAAGAAGGTTTTGGTCTGCTCCATATTTTTCGCAGGAAATTCCAGGTAGTTTATTTTTTCATGATTACTCATGTAATATTCCTCCATAAGTTACGCCACTGAGGTCTGCCATCTCGCGTTTCCAGGTGGTGAGATCAGTATGATTAAATTGATTTAAATGAGTGTGTCCACAGGCTCTTGCCATGACTTGCATTAACTCAGTAGACGCTCTGAAAAAGTTGTTCAGCTGTTGGGCTCCTTTTTCAATTTTAATGCGTGCTCTCAATTCAGGTTTCTGAGTGGCGATCCCCACGGGGCAATTGTTGGTGTGGCAAGCGCGCATTCCGAGACACCCAATGGCCTGGATAGCAGAGTTGGAAACTGCTATGGCATCAGCACCCAAAGCCAAGGCTTTAATAAAATCTGCTGGTAATCGAAGTCCTCCTGTGATAACCAGTGAAATATCCTGACGACCCTGCTGATCCAGATAACGGCGAGCACGAGCGAGAGCTGGTATGGTTGGTACAGATATATTGTCTCTGAATATGAGCGGTGCTGCACCGGTTCCTCCGCCTCTACCATCCAGAATGATGTAGTCAACGCCAATATCCAGAGCTGCCTGAATGTCCTTTTCAATATGCTGGGCTGAAAGTTTTACACCAATGGGGATTCCACCGGTAGCTTCTCTGACCTCCCCAGCAAACTGTTTATAATCTTCCAAGTCTTCCCAATCTGGAAATCGAGGTGGTGAAATGGCTGGTTCTCCCTCAGCCAGGCCACGGACTTCAGCGATTTTACCTTTAACCTTGTTCCCTGGGAGGTGACCACCTGTTCCCGTTTTTGCGCCCTGGCCGCACTTAAAATGAAAGGCCTGACATTTTTGGACCTTATCCATGGAGTAGCCAAATCGAGCTGAAGCCAATTCGTAGAGATAACGGCTATTGGCTGCCTGTTCATCGGGAAGCATGCCGCCTTCACCTGAGCAGATGCCGGTTCCTGCCAGTTCGGCGCCTTTTGCCAGGGAAACTTTGGCTTCTTCAGAGAGGGCGCCAAAACTCATATCTGAGACGAAAAGAGGTCGGTCCAGAACCAGTGGTTTCTTTGCATTTGGACCAATAATTACCTGGGTTCCAACTTGGGTCTCATCCAAAAGGGGTACTTTATGCAGTTGAGCTGTCAACAATTGAATATCATCCCAGCTGGGTAGCTCCTGTCTGGGAACACCCATGGCGTCAACGCGCCCATGATGCCCTGTTTCACTGAGTCCTTTTTCGGCCAAATGTTGAATGTATTGGGCATGTGGTTCTTCTGGAGCACCGTGAACGTCCTGATATAGCCCCTGATACGCATCTCGGTTATAGGGCTGAGGATTTTGGATTTCCCAGGCTTTAATCTCATCTTCATCTACCCAGACTTGCCCATCCTCAACCCATGCTGTAAATTTATGAAGTTTTTCTTCATTATTGTAGGCACTAACCCCTGACTTATAATTGTAATCCCAATTATGCAAGCCACAGATGAGGTCATCCCCCTGAATATGTCCATCTGCCAGCAAAGCGCCCCTGTGGTGACACCTCCCATAGAGAACTGAGACCTCATCTTTATCTTGAAATCTGGTGATAACCAGATCAACATTGGCAAGCATGGCATAGACTGGCACCAGTGGTTCAAGTTTATCCCATGCAGCGATGGCGATTTTATTCATATTTTGGCTCTTTCGGTTAATATTTCAGGGATTTATCTAATCAATCTGCTCAATTTCCTTTGGCCGCTCTTTGCCAGGTAATCCGGTTCAAATTCATTCTCAGAAGCGTCCATTTATCATTTTCCAAATTTGGAATGGTTATGTATGGCTCGAATCCAAGCTGCTTGTAGCAATGCACGGCTGTTTTGTTAAACTTGAATACACCAAGATCAAGATTGTCCAGTGCCAGATCATTGAATGCAAAATTCAGGGCTGACTGAATCATTGATTTGCCCCAGCCCTTACCTCGATGATTTTTGGGACCAATAAGTATTCTGGCAAGTACGCCACGCTTCTCAACATAATCCACAGCCATGATTTCAACATGACCAACTGTGACGCTGTTTAACATCGCTTTGAACATGAAATGGGAAGGATGAGCGCCTCTGGTTTTTTTGAGAGTACGATTAAGTTGCGCTTCATCCAGGGGAAAAACATACTCCGGGCCGGCCCATTGCAATAAAAAATCAGAATCTGGTATCCAGTCAATCAGTCTCTGGATATCGCTTGTTCCAAATATTTCCAATGTAATCATTGATACCCGGTTCCTTTTCAAATCTCTGAATAACCAAGCGCCCCAAACTCTAATTGATAGAGCAGGACGCTATAACATTCTTTCCGTGTATACAATAATATTTTTATGGAATCATTGTGTCTTCAAGCTTACACATAACCAAGTGGATTAGATATTTTAAAACCCCATTAAACCACAACAGCGGCTGCACTGAGGCAGGGTTCCCCCTTCTTTATTCAGAAGGGTTCTGAATTCACGAAAACGGTCATTGTTCCACAACTCGAGTATGGGGGTTTCCTGAATGTTACCCACTTTTACATCAATATAATCTCGGCAGGTCACAACATCTCCGTTTGGCATGATATCAATCATCAAGTAGGGAGCAACGCAGGGACCATAACCCAGGAAGTTTTCAGGCTCCTCATAGTAAGGAATAAGCTGGTCAGGTTTAATAAAGGGTACGGGAAACCAGCCAAAGGGATATTTCTTTTTAGCAATTTTCTCCAGGCTTGCTTTCACCCCTGGCGCATTAATCCTGGTGTTTTGTCCGATATAGGATTTCCAGGTATTAGCATCTACATCCATTTCTGTTTTAAGAATACTGGCGTGTTTCTCACCAATTTCCTGGGTGGTGAACCAGGAGAGATATAAAATGAGGCCATCGGGACCAAGCTCAGCGGCTGTATCAAACATTTCTGATAGATGATCTTGATTGGTCTCAGACACGGTAGAGGAAAGCAAAAAATAGGGGTCGGGTTTTCGCCCCCGTTCTTCAAGCAGCAATTTTATTCCACGAGCTGTTTTCTTAAAGGTTCCTGGAACGCCGCGGGCTTTATCATGAATCGCCTCTGGTCCGTCAAAAGAACAGGTGAGCATATCCCATTTCTGTTCAACAATCTGCCTGGCATTGCGTTCAAGAGAGGCGCCATTGGTGATCACATAGACGTAGCAGCCCTTTTCTTTGATATATGCTGTAAGCCTGAACAGATCCTTATATAAAAGGGCTTCCCCTCCTGTGATATAGAAAATTGGTTTATAGTGAGATGTGTCATCAACCACTTTTTTATAATGTTCAAATTTCAGCTCCGAAAGCAGATAGTCACCCTCACCCTCATTCATATATCCAGTATCACCAAATTGTCCGCAAATGGCACAGCGCTGATTACAACGATTGGTGATGCGCAAACTGATTTGATAAGGAGGTCTTCGGGCAAATCCGTTTCCGGCTTTCAGGTCACCTTGAACATGGAGGTGTTTACGCCAGGCAGCACGAGTAACAACAGGTAGGTATTTTAATCTGGGTGCCAATGCTTTGGCGAACATTCCAATGGGGAGGCGACTTAACATGTGAAAACCTTTTCAGAATAATTGGTTAAATTGATTCAACTCAATGAGCGTCAGTTCAAGCTGTCAATTTCTAGTATTAAATATTGCTCGGCTTTGATTATAGCTCAAGATTACCTAAAACAATTAAATTTTATGGATCAAAGATTAGAATCCATAGGCTTCTGGTATGAAATATTGTCCATATCCCTTGATGAGGTATTCCAGAGCCTCTGATTCGTTTTTGGGTAATGATTCCAGAGCTTGGGGGACACTTTGTAACCAGCCTAGATCAGCATCTTTGATCTTAAGCGTTTTCTGCTTATGGGCGGTGATAATTGATTCGTAGGCTACTTCTATGGCTGCTTTAGTTTGCAGATATCCATCTGTTTGACCAATAATGGCACCTGCTATTTTAATCACAGTTTCAGGTTCAAGCATGAGAGCTTCGGGACTGTACTCCAGATCACTTTTCACCAACATGTCTCTAAGGGCAATTGGATTAGATTGAGATGCCGTATTAAACAAACGACAATCATAGGCCAATAATTCCATAAAGGCTTCAGGAGCTGAGCCGCTGAGAAGTTGGATGTTCTGTACTGACTCATTACTCCATAGATCTGCCATGGCTCCGGCTATGTTTCCCAAAGGGCTGAAGTGAGCACAACATGAAGATCGGCCTTCCATGCTGATGGGCACACCTGTGATGGCCTTGATAATTGGACCCTCGTAGGCGCAATCCTTTGACGGACCCACTGCTCCATGTTCAAAGGCAGCCAGACTTCGGGGAGCAGACGCGGCTCTATCCAGGGCAGCCAGAGATGAGGGCAACATGCCCCGTCCTGCCAGTTGCATGGCGGTATTTGAAAATCCACATGCTGTATCGCCACCTGCAACGACACCATGCCTTTCTGCGATTTCAGTAATCTCTTCCCATAACCAGGCAACGTCCCGGAAAGCCAGGACGCCAAGACTGGCAACGATTCCTGATAAATCTGCATAGAGCAAAGCTTGATCGTGAACCTCTTTTCCACCCACAGACTCAATGGACAAAATATCAGCACCTGCCTGGGCAGAAAGTTCGAAAGCGTTGCGAGTATGCTCCCAGCTTTCACCCCTTCTCAGCAGAGGCGGCTTGTCAGCATCGCGCAAATCAACCACTGTAACACGCAACGCATTGGGGATGCCCGAAGCTTTAAAGAAATCATCAAGCTGTTTTTTGATTAGCATGGTGATTTCAGCACCCCACTCAGGATGCATAGTCATAACAGGAAGTTGCTCAAACTCAATGACCAGACCTGGCACTTCAAGTGTTCTGGCTCGGTGGATGACACTTTCACATATACTGGTGTAGTGGTCTAGTACTGTTTTCCAATTTGCTTCATTTATGAGTATTGTTGGGAGGGTAAAATTGATTTCCGGGATTACCAGACCATTACCAATGACGAGACCATTCCCGCAGTGCACTTTTTTTGGGGATACGCCGAAAATTAGATCTTCCGGGTTACTAATAGCTAGCGAAGTATATCTGCTCATGATAAAATCTCCAATTATCGGGTGCGGAGAGACCGGGCAAAACTGTGTGGATCCCGAAAGTAGCCATCGGCACCAATTTCTTCTGAGAACATCTGTGAGACTGGAGCTCCTCCAATGAACACCCGTGTCTTTGGATTTCTGTTCTTTAGAGCCATAATCACCTCCTCCATATTTAGCATGGTGGTAGTCAGCAATGCACTCAGCCCCACCAACGCCTGAGGATTCGCATCAACTGCTGTTACAAATTCGTCAGCGCTGACATCTGTCCCCAGATCGATAACATCCCAGCCATCTCCTTTCAGGATCATTTTGACTAAATTTTTACCTATATCATGGAGGTCGCCCCTGACGGTTCCCAGAACGAGGGTACCCGTTGACTTTATCTCTCCAGATTCAAAGAATGGGCGTAGATGTTCCATAGCCGCATTCATAGCCTGAGCAGAAATGAGCATGTTGGCGATAAAGGCTTCACCCCTGGAAAACTTTTCCCCAATAACACTCATCCCCAGTAAAAGACCTTTGTTCAAAATCTCATTGGGAGCAATACCGAGTTTAACTGCCTGGGCAGCAAGTTCATCGGCACCATCCATTCCAATCATATCCGCAGGCCGAGGTGTATTTTTGTTAATTTTTCCAACTGCAACCATATGACCTAATCGAGCCAAAATATTGTCCATTGCTCTATCCTTTGATAATTCTATCAAGTTATTAAAATTCACTTCTTGCAGATATCATGGCGAAGTAATTCTCATCAGGTATATAGTCAGGAATGCTATTCCCAGACCCCAGAGCGTAGCCACCTCGTGCCATACCGATTCGGAGCATCTCTAGCGATCTTTGCTTAATTGATTCGGTGTCTTTCCTTGCCAGAAAATCCATATCGATACCACCGAGAATAGCTATGCGATCTCCCCATTCCTCATAGGCATCTTCAACTCTAGTGATTTGGTCCTCGAAAGAGTGCTTGGCATCATACTGCATATCATCTATGACATCATCCATGACATCCTTGAGCTGGCCGCAGGAATGCAGGATGGCTGACTTCCCTGATTCGTGTATCGCAGTAACGATTTTTTTATGCCATGGAAAGACCCAGCGTCGCAACATTTCGGGTGAAAACATGGTCTGATTTTTAAAGCCCCAATCATCATTTACGATACAGGCACCTACCGTTTCGATACTGGCAACGATTTCATAGAATTTTAGTAATCTGGAACCAACAGCATCAAAGATTTCTGTAGTCAACTCTTCATCTAGAATTGTCATGAGACTCAATGCTTCGAACCCAACCAGATCAATGACATTTTCCAAAAGTCCGCCATTTCCACTAGCTATCAACTTCATACCTTCTGGTAGCTCGGGCTTCAAATCCAAATACAGGTCATAGTCTCCGACATTTGGGTCCGGCCACAGGTATTTATCAAAGCTCTTGTGGTCTGTAATCATGCATCCGGAGTTTAAAGATTTACTTTTCTTTTCCTCAATTTCACCCTTGGGAAAACTCAATGTATTGGTACGAAAACCTGATACCGTTGCATAATCATATCCTGCTCTATGGAAAGCTTTGATAATCCGGCTGAGTGGCGCCAGACGCTGTGTCCTGTTTTCTTGAATTTCTCCAGACAAGATGCCCAATAAACGATCATTGATACCAAACTCAAAAAGTGTAGGTCGACCAGGGATTTGACGGGCCAGGACCTGGCTGATATTATTGAAATCTGCTGCTGTCCTGGTCACTGGAAAATTCGATGTCATGATTTTACCTCTTTTAATTGATATCAATTTAGGTCCTTTGCAGCACAAGAACTTCCACCCCATTTGCAAAGAATTACACTATTTTGATGTTTTTATGTGTTTAATCAATATAGTGTGTTATCATTAGCATAAATTTTTACTGCAAGGCCAATGAAGATTTGAAGTTAAAACAAGAGAAAATCATCTTTCCTGTAAGAAGTGCTTTTAAGGCTATTAAGTACTCTGTCCCATATTTCGACATGTCATTTCATCATCATCCTGAATTTGAACTTGTGTATATCGTTAGCGGTACTGGTACGCGAAACATTGGAGCGTCTGTTCATCGATACAAAGCTGGTGACATGGTGTTTATTGGACCTGATCTGGCTCATGTCTGGATGAGTCCCAAGGTATACTTCACTGAGGATTCCACTCATATTGTTGAATCCATCGTGGTTCAATTTTCTAAAGACCTTCTAACATCAATGCTTGATATTCCAGAATTTCTCCAGATCAAAACACTGTTGGAAAGAGCGCATCTTGGGATCAAGGTCGGCCAGAAGGCTGTGGCAGAAATTGCAGAACTCCTGGAGGCATTATTAACTCATAAGGGAGTTGATCGGATACTGGAGCTAATAAAAATTCTGGATTTATTGTCCAGAGACAATCAACAAGTTTTACTAAACACGCCAGATATTCTTCCAATTTCAAGCAAGTCAGGTGGACGGATTAATGCAGTGCATCAGTTTGTTCTTTCCTGTTCAGATCAGAATATAAGTAGTCGGGATGCAGCCCGCCTGGCGAACATGGACCATGCTTCCTTTTGCCGATTATTCAAATCCAAAACTCAAAAGACCTTTACTGAATTTCTGAACGAAACTCGAATTGATCAGGCCTGTCAGCAGTTACTTAGACGACAAAAAACGGTTACCAGCATTGCCTACGACTGTGGATATAAAAATCTTGGGCATTTTTATAAACAGTTCAAGAGAATTATGGCTATGACACCGCAAGAGTATGTTCGGGATTCAGAGAATTGATTGCCGGAAAGAACCCTTGAGGTATATGCGAATGGTCAACTTTTCTTTCTCTATATTCAGATATCAGACTAAATTACAGACCGGCTCAAAAAGAAACCGACTAGAATTGATCATAAACATGTACTTGAGATTGAGACCATGACATATAACTCCTTTTCCCTCTCTGGAAGCATTGTTGATGTTTTAAATCAACGTGTTTTTTCCGGTACTATCCATATTGAAAACGGCAGAATTAAGTCTGTAATTGAAGAAGCCGTTATCGAAACCCATCATATCCTACCAGGGCTCATTGATGCCCACATTCATATTGAAAGTTCCATGTTGGTTCCAACTGAGTTTGCCCGTGCTGCCGTTATTCATGGAACAGTTGCCACCGTTTCTGATCCCCACGAAATTGCCAATGTTCTGGGTATGAGAGGTGTGGAATTTATGCTGGACAACGCAGGTCAAACACCCTTCAAATTCCATTTCAGCGCACCATCCTGTGTGCCGGCTACCCCTTATGAAACCGCCGGCGCTGAGTTGTCCGCATCGGAGATAGAATCTCTTTTAGCAAGACAAGATATTGTCAGTCTCTCAGAAATGATGAACGTGCCCGGCGTCCTGAATGATGCCGCAGATGTGACCGAAAAATTGAAACTCGCCAGGGTTGCCGGGAAAGTTGTTGACGGTCATGCACCAAGATTACGGGGCGCGGCAGTTAAAAAGTATGTGGAATCAGGAATTAGCACTGATCATGAATGTTTCAGCCTGGAAGAAGCCCTGGAGAAACTGTCGCTGGGGATGAAGGTGCAGATTCGTGAGGGTTCTGCTGCGCGCAATCTTGATGATTTGATGTCCCTCCTCAATGAACATTATAAAGAATGTATGCTGTGCAGCGATGATAAACACCCTGATGACCTTGCTGAAGGACATATTAATGAGATGGTCAGACGCGCCATCGCAGCCGGAATAGACCCCCTGAAAGTGTTGTGGAGTGCTACAGTTACACCAATCAAAACCTATGGTCTTGGTGTAGGACTATTACAAACAAATGACCCGGCTGATCTAATCATTGTAGATAATCTGACCGACTTTAATGTTCTCAGCACATATATAGATGGAAATCTCGTCGCAGAACAGGGTGCCACAAGGCTTGTATCTCAGCCAGTTATCGCCGTGAATCGCTTTGAAGCAGAACGTCAAAAACCTGCAGCTTTTAAAATCAAAACAAGTCTCTCTGATGTACCAGTGATTGAGGTTATCGATGGCCAGCTCGTAACCAATAAGTATATGTGGCAACCAGAGTTGGATTCAGACGGATTTATCAAGACGAACCTGGATGAAGATATCTTGAAAATCGCTGTTTTGAATCGCTATTCGATTTCCCAACCTGCTGTGGCATTAATTCGAAATTTTGGACTAAAAGAAGGTGCCATCGCGTCCTCCGTTGCCCACGATTCACATAATATTGTAGCAGTGGGTGCTTCAGATGAAAGCCTGGCGAGGGCCATTAATTTGATTATTGAGAACAAAGGTGGCATTTCAGCGGTTACCAACACCCATGAACACATCCTGCCTTTGCCTGTTGCTGGGATCATGTCTGACAATGATGCTTTTGCGATTGGGAAACAGTATGGGAAGATGGATGATCTGGCTAAAAAGATGGGCTCACAACTCAGTGCACCTTACATGACATTATCCTTTATGGCACTTCTGGTTATCCCGGATATCAAGCTCAGCGATAAAGGTCTTTTTGATGGGGAAAGCTTTCAATTTATGGATGTCTTTGAGAATGGGTCTGGGTAGGTTTAAGGGTATAAGGGTTTAAGGGTATAAGGGTATAAGGGAATAAGGGAATAAGGGAATAAGGAGCTTAGTTAGTGGTAGAAGAGAATCAAGATTACCAAATTATGGATGAAACAGTTTTGCTTGATAGTTCTATCTCTGAACCAAAGAATGGATATCAGAACCAGAAAGATTTTACTACACTTATTGCATGGCAAAATGCTCGAGAGGTAAAATTGTTTTTCTATAAGAAAGTGATTCCCCTACTCCCAGCTTCAGAAAAATATGCCCTTAGCAGCCAAATCCAACGAGCCGCAGTCAGTATTACTGCTAATATTTCTGAGGGATATGGCAGATTTCATTATAAAGAAAGTGTACAATTTTATAGAATTGCCCGAGGCTCATTGTATGAGCTAAAAGACCATCTCATCACCAGTCTAGATTTGGAATATGTTGATAAAAATATTGCGGTAGAGGGGTTCACACTCATAGAAAAAACAAAGATAAGTCTAAATGGTTTTATTAATCTTATCCGATCAAAATATGAGAAGCGATAGCCCCTCAATGGCCATTTTCACTCTATACCCTTATACCCTTTACCTTCGAGAATGCTGGTCACATATACGAACTGTTTGGTTACTCCAGTGAACTCTCCCAAAACAGGAATAGGTGCCAGACTCCAACGCATTGATGCTCGTGGTAAGACTACTGGTGAAACCAAGTTTCTGACTGATATCAAAGTGGATAATATGCTACATGCAGCACCCGTTTTCTCGCATGTTGCCTCTGGACATCTGCTGGGAATTGATACTGTCGTGGTTGAGAATGACCCTGACTTTATTGCCTTTTTCTCTGCAAAGGATATCCCTGGTGAAAATCAGGTCGGTGTCATTCTGGAAGATCAACCGCTTATGGCCGATGACGTGGTTAGATACATTGGCGACAGTGTCGGTATACTCGTTGCCAGGACAGCTGAATCAGCCCAACGTTTATCCAGGTTGGTGATGATAAACATTGAACCCTCCCCTCCCATTTTCTCAATCAATGATAGCCGGGATGCAGCTGATAATTTTATACATGAAACCAATCTTGCCTGTAAGCATCAGGTAAAACGGGGAGATCCTGATAGTGCTTTTAAAGAGGCGGATCACATCATCGAGGCTCGTTTTGAAACACCCTTTCAGGAGCACTATTATCTTGAACCTCAGGCCTGCATCGCCCAGGTGACACCTGAAGGCGGAATTGACATTCTGGGATCCATCCAGTGCCCCTTCTATGTTCAAAAAGCGGTTTCCAAAGCTCTCGCCATTCCCTTTGCCAAGATACGAGTGGAACAAGCGCCCACGGGAGGTGCATTCGGAGGCAAGGAGGATATTCCCTCTGAAACCTGTACTCGAGCAGCCCTGGCAGCCCTTATTCTCAAGCGCCCCATCAAAATGGTATATGATCGAACCACAGATGTTCAACTTACCAGCAAGCGCCACCCTTTTCAAATGCACTACAAAGTCGGTGTCTCTAACTCCGGGAAACTGCTTGCCGCAGAAATACTCCTGGAGGAAAATGCTGGAGCGTACGCCACCCTGTCATCCGTAGTCTCTTATCGGTCAGCCATGCAGGCCATGGGTCCGTATGTCATTGATAATATCTCAGTCGAATCTAAATCCTATTACACCAATCTGCCTCCCACTGGAGCGTTTCGTGGTTTTGGGTCACCCCAGGCAGCCTTCGGTCATGAACGCATGATGGATGTCATTGCAACGGAGCTGAATATTGACCCAATTGAAATACGCCTACAAAATATTTTGAAAGTTAATACTCAAACCCTCACAGGCCACCTCCTGAAAAGCAGCGTAGGTGCGGAAGAAACACTTCATACAGCTGCCGAGGCTAGCGATTGGACAAATCGGGAATTTGAAAATGATGCCCGCTGGAAAACAGGCTATGGGGTCTCTCTCATTCACTATGGCAATTGTCTCGGTGCGGCCGGTTGGTTTATGGATGGTAGTGGAGTTAAAATAAAACTACACCGTGATGGGTCTATTTCAGTGGCATTTGGTCTTGTTGAAATGGGACAGGGAGCCCTTACCATCGTCCAGCAAATGACTGCTGAAGCCCTGGGTGTGGAACCCTCGAGAATTACCGTTTTGCCAACAGATACGGACCAGGTACCAGATAGTGGTCCATCAGTAGCCAGTAGAAATGTTGTGATGACAGGAAACGCGATTCGTGATGCGGCGAGAAAATTACTCCCCATCCTGAAAGAAGCCGCAGCAGAACTCATGCAATGCGATTTGAAGGAGATTGGTATTGAGAATGGTCTGGTAAGCAATGTCAGGAATAAAGAGATCTTAAGTTTTTCAGAACTTACTAATTATCTCTATTTGTCCAACCGCCCTATGGATGTGTTGGGCTGGTGGCACGTGCCTGAACTCGAATACGATCCAGCTATGGGAGTCGGTGAAGCTTATTTTACATATTCTTACGCTACACAGATAGCCCGAGTAAAAGTGGATACCCTGACTGGAGTGGTGAAAGTGGTTAAGATCTGGGCTTCCCATGATGTGGGAAGAGCCATTAATCCAGCTGGTCTGGAAGCTCAAATCGAAGGTGGGACCGTCCAGGGAATTGGTTGGGCACTCACAGAGGATTTCATAGTTGATGAGGGGCGGGTGCTCACTGATAACCTCACGACCTATCTCCTGCCAACAGCTATGGATGTAGGTGAAATCGAATCAATTCTGGTTGAAGCCCCTGAACCTGAGGGCCCCTGGGGCGCCAAAGGTATTGGGGAACCCGCCATCATTCCAACAGCCGCAGCCATCGCCAATGCAGTGAGTAATGCCCTGGGGAAATCAGTTACTCACATTCCAATAAAACCAGAGTACATTTTAGAAATGGTAGGTGATTGAAATGGGACAACTCTTACTGCATAATTTGCGCATTATCGATCCATTTGGTGAAAGAGAGTTTCTGGAGCATGCTTCCATTCTCATTGAAGATGAAGTCATCAAATTTGTAGGACGCGGCTTCTCACATGTTGGCTTTGAGGGGCAAATTTTGGACATGGAGGGCAAAACGGTCCTGCCTGGAATTATCAACGCCCATACCCATCTTTACTCAACTTTGGCCCTGGGAATGCCACCACCCCAGAAAACCCCAAAAAACTTTGTTGAACATCTCGAAGAAGTCTGGTGGAAACTTGACCGAGGACTGGACAAAGCTTCTACCCGGGCCTCCTTTGAAGCAGGACTGATGGACTGTATTCAGAATGGTACAACCACCATCATTGATCATCATGCAAGTCCTAACCTGGTTGAGGGATCGCTGGATATCCTGGCTGATCTGGCGGAGTCATTCGGGCTTAACATCAGTCTTTGTTTTGAATGTTCGGACAGAAATGGCGAGTCCAACTTTAAGGATGAGTTGATAGAAAACATCCGCGCAATGAAGAAATATGCCACCAACCCTCATGTCTCTCCACGGCTCGGGCTTCATGCTTCATTCACATTGTCAGATGAGTCTTTGGAGCTGGTTAGCAAACACTTGCAAAAATTCCCTGAATGCGGCATTCACATACATGTCGCCGAAGATCTGGCGGATGAAAAAGACGCCCAGGCCAGGGGATATCGTTCAGTTATTCAGCGTCTGGATGATTTTAATCTCTTATCCAATCAATCCCTGATTATTCATGGTATCTTTATGTCTCGTGAAGATCGCCATATCTTATTGAAACATGGCTGCAAGCTGATTCACAATCCTTCGTCCAACGCTAACAATCAAGTCGGTGTTCTGGAGACGGAGATCATTGAATCGATGACTCCTGGATTGGGTACTGATGGCATGCAAAACAATATGCTAAAAGAAGCCAAGGAAGGTACACTCATCCGTTCAGCCACCGAGAGCCCGGCGGTAGATTATCTAGAACTTCTTTTTCACAACAATCCCGATATTGCCGTGAAAATTTTCGAAAAACTTATAGGTCACATTGAAGAAGAAGCGCAGGCTGACCTGGTCTTTTATGATTATAAACCCCGTACTGATTTAAACGCTGACAATTTTGGCAGTCATCTTCTCTTTGGATTTGGAAAACCCAGTGATGTCATGACTCGAGGTGAATTCCGGATGCGAAATAAACACCTGGTCGGCATTGATGAATCCCGGATTCGCGAAAATGCCCGCAAACAGAGCAAACGCCTCTGGTCCGCAATGAAGGCACTGTAAGTACATTAGTGATTGATTTAATAGAAAGAAACAATATGAATATTGATTTCCAACTGATACTCAACCAGGCCGAAAAATATCGCCCGGAGATTTCCAGGTTTTTGCGAGACATGATTGCCATCCCCAGCGAAAGCACTCAGGAAGAACTTGCCATTCTGCGCATCAAGGAGGAGATGGAAAAAGTTGGTTTCGATAAGATAGAGATTGATGAAATGGGCAATATTTATGGCACCATTGGTCATGGTTCACATGTCATCGCCATGGATGCCCATATTGACACTGTCGGAGTTGGCAATCTCGAGAACTGGAATGTAGATCCCTATGAGGGGTTTGAAGATGATGAAATCATCATGGGACGGGGAGCTTCAGACCAGGAAGGTGGCATGGCCAGCATGGTCTACGCTGGGAAAATCATCAAAGATCTTGGACTGGAAGGCGATTATACATTAGTAATTACCGGAACGGTTCAGGAAGAAGATTGTGATGGCCTGTGTTGGCAGTACATCATGGATAATAAAAAGCTGCAACCAGAATTTGTGGTAAGTACTGAGCCAACATCCTGCAGGATTTATCGTGGTCAACGTGGGCGGATGGAAATCAAGGTTACCACCTCTGGAATCAGCGCTCACGGGTCAGCACCGGAACGAGGAGATAATGCTATCTATAAAATGGCTCCTATCCTTCAGGAACTGCAGGAGCTGAACACACGTTTGGCAGACCATGATTTTCTGGGGAAAGGTTCTCTCACTGTATCTGAAGTCTTTTTCACCTCACCATCTCGATGTGCTGTGGCTGATGGTTGTTCTATCTCGGTTGATCGACGTCTCACTGTAGGTGAAACTGCGGATTCTGCCATGGATGAAATTAAAAATCTTCCCTCAGTGATCGCTGGAAAAGCCATGGTGGAGATGTATGACTACGAGCGACCGAGTTATACAGGATTCAGCTATCGAACCGAAGCTTATTTCCCAACCTGGTTGATTGAAAAGGATCATGTTGCTACCACCTCCTTGGTTGATGCCTACAAAGGTTTGTTTAAGGAAGAGCCTGTGGTTGATAAATGGACTTTTTCTACCAACGGCGTCGCTATTATGGGAAAATACGGAGTGCCATGTATTGGTTTTGGTCCAGGCGCCGAAGAGGAGGCCCATGCCCCCAATGAAAAAACCTGGAAAGATCATCTGGTAAAAGCTGCAGCCATGTATGCGGCGATACCGCTTACCTATTTGAATAAATTGGAAAACTAGGCGGGGATTCTAATCCCCGCCTGGAAGGATATGGTTAAAACGAAGTACTATGGAAACGCTAATAAATAGAGTCAAAGCGCTGGATCTGAACAACTATGGCCATGATTTTCTATTAACCTGGAATAAAACGCCAGATGAACTGGAAGCGACCTTGCTCCTTGCAGAACTCCTGAGAGAGAGACATCGTCTGGGAAAACCAAACCTGGTATTCGACTCCGGTCTGGCTGTTTCCATATTCAGGGATAACTCTACCAGAACTCGTTTCAGTTTTGCCTCAGCGGCCAATGCTCTCGGGTTAGCAGTCTCGGATATGGATGAGGAAAAATCTCAGGTATCCCATGGAGAAACGGTCCGTGAAACAGCCAATATGATTTCATTTATGACCCGCGTGATTGGTATTCGGGACGATATGTATCTCGGTGAAGGTCACTCCTACATGAAGGAAGTCTCTTCTGCTGTTCAAACTGGTTTTGAGGAAGGTGTTTTACACAACAGACCCGGGTTAATCAATCTCCAGTGTGACATTGACCATCCCACACAGAGTATGTCAGATCTGGCTATGCTAAAAAGCTATTTTGGATCCCTGGAAAATCTCAGAGGTAAAAAGATCGCCATGTCGTGGGCTTATTCGCCCAGTTATGGCAAGCCCCTTTCGGTACCACAGGGTATTATCGGATTACTCACCCGCTATGGCATGGATGTTACTCTAGCACACCCGGAAGGCTATAACCTCATTCCAGAAGTAGTAAAATTGGCAGCAAAACAGGCACAGGTCTCAGGTGGATCCTTCCAGACCACCAATAGCATGGATCAGGCATTTTCCGGTGCTGATATTGTGTACCCAAAGTCCTGGGCGCCATTCCACGTCATGGAAGAGAGAACAACACTCTTAAAACAGGCCGATCATGCAGGGTTAAAAGATTTAGAGCAGAGCTGCCTGGCCAACAATGCAAAATTCACAGACTGGGAGTGCACAGAAGAGAAGATGCAACTCACCAGGGATAGTAAGGCACTATATATGCATTGTCTACCTGCTGACATCACCGGAGTAAGCTGCAAGCAGGGAGAAGTGAGTGCCTCTGTTTTTGATCGGTACCGCAAAGACACGTACATGGACGCCAGCTTTAAGCCATTTATCATAGCTGCCATGATGTTTCTGACAGGACTAAAGGATCCCCTGGCAGCACTGGAAAAACTAAAGGATTAATAACTTTTAATTTTCACAACGAAAGAAACGAAAACAACGAATGATTTTTAAACTGAAACCAGGGATTAAACAGATTTAGTCACGAGAGTTGAGAAACCTAAAAATTGATTTCGTCAACTTCGTCTAATTCGTTGTAAAAAACTAAGGATACCTAGAGTGAACACAGAACAGATTCTCAAGAACACGATTCAACGCTGTAAAGAACAGAATATTATTCTACCCACCTACAAACAGATGGCTGATCCAGATTTGATACCGGAAGGGATAAAGGCTGAACTTGCTGATATTGGACTATGGGATCTTAACCCCCGAAACTTATTTCGAATCAGCTGGCAAAATGAGCCTGTCCCCAGGGGTGGTGGATTTGGAGATGTCAACTATCTCGAACTACCTCCAGAATTGACGGGAGTAAAAGCCCGGATCATTGTACTTGTTGGAAAATTCTTCCCCACTGGTGCCCACAAAGTTGGTGCAACCTTCGGTCCTCTCGTTGAAAAATTGATCTCTGGTCAATTTGACCCAACCCGTCAAAAAGCGCTGTGGCCTTCCACAGGAAATTATTGTCGAGGAGGTGCCTATGATGGCTATTTGCTGGGATGTCCTTCCATCGCTGTGCTCCCAGAAGAAATGTCCCGGGAGCGTTATGAGTGGCTTGAAAAAGTTGGTGCTGAAATCATCCGAACCGAGGGTGGTGAAGCCAATGTAAAAGAAATCTATGACAAGGTGAAACAGCTGGAGGCTGAACGGGGGGATGAGATTGTTACCTTGAACCAGTTTGATGAAATTGGCAATGCCTTGTGGCACTATGCAGTTACTGGTAGAGCCATGGAAAAGGTTTTTAACAATCTAAACTCTGGCGAGCACCGTTTTAGTGGGATGTTTCTGACCCAGGGTTCTGCTGGTACTCTGGGTTCAGCAGACTATCTAAGAACCAAATTTCCAAAAATCAAAGTGGCTGCTGGTGAAGCACTTCAAGTACCTACCCTGCTTCAAAATGGTTATGGAGCTCACCGTATCGAAGGTATTGGCGACAAGCATGTTCCCTGGATTCACAACATGAAAAACATGGATATGGTTATCGGAGTAGATGATAATATTTCCATGAACTTGATACGTCTTTTTAACGAGACCGAGGGGCACACTTTGCTGAAATCTCATGGAATCGATCCTGACCTGGTTGGGAAACTGGATTATCTGGGCATTTCAAGTATTGCCAATATTGCTGGTGCCATCAAAATGGCCAAATATTACGAGTATAATGAAAATGATGTGGTCTTCACAGTAGCCACAGATTCAATGGAAATGTATCAGTCCCGCCTTACAGAGCTTCAGCTGGAGCATGGTGATTATACTGAAATTCGAGCCAATATTGATTTCGAGCGATACTTGCTGGGCCTAGATGATGAAGGTGTGCTGGAATTGAGTTACCGAGACAAGAAACGCATGCATAACCTGAAATACTTTACCTGGGTAGAGCAGCAGGGTAAAACAGTGAGTGAATTGGATGCCCAATGGTACGATGATGATTATTGGTCCTCAAAATTCGCTCTGGCAGATGAATGGGATGCGAAGATTGAAGCGTTTAATGCGGAGACAGGGTTATTAAAAAAGTATGTCTGACATTAGTTTAACTGATGATAAATACTTACCCTGCGCTTTAGCGCGGGGCTCACAAACCCCACTTGAAACAGGGGGTTTTAACCCCAGGTTAGGACTAAAGTCCGCTTTTATTCGTGCCTGCGGCCCCGGGCTGAAGCCCGGGGTAGTTGATAGGGCTACAGTAGCCAAGGTGAGGAGCACTTTTTGATTCCTGAAGCGATAATTGGTTTAAAGTGTTTTCAATGTAGTTGGGAAGGACTAGCTGAACCTTTTACCTATACTTGCCCAACATGTGGTAAAAATCTGGACTTCATCTATGATTATGATCGCATAGCGGCATCTTGTGGTCCCTTATCACTGAACAAGGATCATGATGCTTCCATGTGGCGATATCTTCCCTTGCTTCCAGTGCAGGCTGCACCAGAAAACAAATCTCTGCGTGTGGGTGGCACACCACTGGTGGATTTTCCGCACATTGCCAGACGAATGGCGATAGGTCGTTTACAGATTAAAGATGATACTCGCAACCCCTCTGGATCCCTGAAGGACCGGGCCAGTGAAGTGGCCATTCAACATGCCAGGGAACTGGGCAAAAAAACAATAGTTGCTGCTTCTACAGGTAATGCCGGTTCCTCGCTGGCGGCACTTTCTGCATACCATGGAATGGATAGCATTATTCTGGCTCCTGCCACAGCACCAATAGCCAAGCTGACCCAAATCCTTCAGCATGGGGCTCGACTGGTTCCAGTGGATGGGAATTATGATGCAGCATTCGATCTGGCGTTTGAATGGGCTCAAGAACACGAGAGTTATTGTCGCAACACCGGCATTAATCCCACTTTGGCTGAAGGCAAGAAGACGGTAGCCCTGGAGATTGCTGAGCAAAATGACTGGAACGCGCCCGACCACATTTTTGTACCTGTAGGTGATGGCTGCATCATATCAGGAGTGTACAAAGGATTCTTCGATCTGCTCTCACTCAAATGGATTGATCTAATACCAGCCATACATGCTGTGCAGGCAGAAGGTTCAGCGGCTATTGTGGATAGTCTTACTCAAGAAGGTGACATTCGGTCAGTTTCAGCCAATACCATTGCTGACAGCATCAGTGTGGATCAACCTCGTGACGGAGACAAGGCGAGACGGGCCATTATTAAGAGTGGTGGCAGTGGTTTTAAGGTAAGTGATGATGATATTCTAAAAGCTCAAAAACTGCTCTCTGAGACCACAGGGATATTTGCAGAACCCGCTGCTGCAGCTGCCTATGCAGGGTTTCTGCAAGCGTCTGAAGCTGGCATTTTTAAGGCCGGAGACCATGTGGTTGTACTCATAACGGGCTCAGGACTAAAAGACACAGCAAACGCTCAAAAATTACTCAAGCCCGTAGAAGCTGTTAAGGCAACGCTTGTTGATGTTGAAAATTATCTGGAAAAACTCCAGGGCTAAGCATGTTACATCATCCCCAACCCCATACCTTTCAGCTGGAAGTCACCATCAATGGTGAGCTCGTTCAACGAGAGATTCCAACCCATTTAAGACTCTTGGATTTTCTGAGAGAGGATCTGGGTCTTACTGGGAGCAAAGAGGTTTGCGGTGAGGGTGAGTGTGGTGCTTGTACAGTTATACTCAACGGACAAACTGTAAATTCATGTCTCATCCTGGCTGTGGAAGTCCACGGAGGCTTCATCATTACTATTGAGGGTCTGGCTGATACGCAAGAGCTCACAGAGATGCAAAAATCATTTGAAGAACATCACGCAGTTCAATGTGGTTATTGCATACCAGGCATGGTACTCACAGGTGAAAAACTTCTGGAAAGAAACCCCCATCCCACCAGGGATGAAATCAAGTACGAATTGTCAGGTAATATATGTCGCTGTACAGGCTATCATAAAATTGTGGATGCCGTAGAAGGAGCCGCAGATGATCGCGGATAGGCACGCCTAAAATGAAATTTTATCAACCCACTTCAATACGCGAGTTTATAGAATTGAGCGCTAGCCTGTCGGATCAGTTCGCAACCCTGCTCGCAGGTGGAACTGATTTATTGCCTCGCTATGAGCGTGGACAAGCCCTGCCCGATCATCTCATCGATCTCAAAAAACTGTCTGATCTATACCATATCAACATAAAGGATGACGCAGTTCAAATTGGGGCCTTGACCAGTATCCAGGTCATCCAGGAGAAGCCGCTGATCCAGTCTGAATTTACGGCCCTGCATATGGCAGCCCATGATTTTGCCGGCGCCCAGATCCGTCACCGGGGAACCATAGGAGGCAACATCGTCAATGCTTCTCCTGCAGGAGATCTGTTGCCAGCTCTCTATGCCTTTGAATCAATGCTCACACTGATCGGACCAGAGGGTGAGCGACAACTACCCATTCAAGATTTTATCCTGGGTCCTGGAAAAACGGCATTGAAGCAGAGTGAAATTCTAGTGTCCATCAGCCTAAAGCGAAGCGGATATAAATCCACATTCCAAAAAGTGGGTCTCCGTCATTCCATGGCCATTTCAGTGGTGAATCTGGCCTTCGTTTATACTGAAAAAGAGGGCGTTTTTGACTATCTAAAGATCGCCTCTGGAGCTGTGGCCCCCACAGTGGTGACCCTGGATAAATTGACCAGCACAATTCTTGATAATGCCAGTAAACCAGAAGATTGGCCCCTGCTTATTGAGGCAGATATTTCGCCAATAGATGATATCAGAGCCACAGCGAGATATCGAAAACAGGTCGTGATCAATTTGGTCCAAGCATTCTTGAAAGGAGAGTTAGGTGTCTAAGATTAGTGATGCTGAGCTTGCAAAATGGGCTGAAATCAGGGAAAGAGGAAAGTGGAAATACATTTTTGATTATGGGCTATTGAGATTTGGGCTGTCGATGTTGATATTTTTTCTAACCTATATCTGGTTGTTTCAACCCAATATTTTTGGTTTGCCCCTTATCCTTGTTTCAGCACTTATTTTTCCTGTGGCGGGAATTGCCTGGGGCAGATGGATGTGGTTTTATCTGGAAAAACTCCACTCTAAAATGTTAAAAACACACGAGGGTGAGATTAATAACGATGAACGATAGACTCTACCCTGTCTCCATTCAACATCTTGTCACATGGATGTTATCAGAACTCAAAAGCGATCAGCTGTTTGGGATTCATAAAGATTTATTTTTCACACCTGATAAAGCAGACCCTTTTCGCATGCAGCGTTATGGGCAGATGCTGGAAACTCCCATTGGTGTGGCTGCCGGCCCCCACACTCAACTATCTCAGAATATCATCGCGGCCTGGTTGTGCGGAGCCCGCTATATGGAGCTCAAGACAGTTCAGACCCTGGACGAGCTTGAGGTCAGCAAACCTTGTATTGATATGCAGGATGAGGGCTACAACTGTGAGTGGTCCCAGGAGCTCAAGCTAAAGCAATCCCTGGATGAATATCTCAATGCCTGGATAGCCATTCACATTTTGAAAGACCATTTTGGCTGGCAATCTGATCAGGGTGTTGGTGTGATATTTAACATGAGTGTAGGTTATGACCTTGATGGCATAATGAAACCCAATGTCCAACAATTCATGGACCGCATGGAAAACAGCCAGGATTTGTTGAATGAAAAATTGAATCTTATCGAATCCATTTATCCCAACATTAAGAACCTGAATATTCCGGCGCGCATGACGGATAATATTACCCTGTCCACCATGCATGGATGTCCCCCCGATGAAATTGAACGCATTGCGACCTACCTCATTAAACAGCGCAAATACCATACTGCTGTAAAACTGAACCCCACTTTACTGGGTCCAGAACAGCTTCGGCAGATATTAAATCATAATCTCGGTTATGAGGCTTCCATCGTTCCAGATGAGGCTTTTGAGCATGATCTGAAATATCCAGATGCCTTGAACTTAATCGGGGATCTTCAAGCTCATGCTGATGAGGCCGGTGTAGAATTCGGGCTAAAATTGACCAATACCCTGGAAGTTGAAAATCACCGACCTGTTTTTCCTGAAAATGAAACCATGATGTATCTCAGTGGTCGGGCGCTGCATCCCATCAGTATCAATCTCGCCGCAAAACTTCAAAAAGATTTCGATGGAAAATTAGACATTTCATTTTCGGCAGGGGCAGATGCTTTCAATGTGGCTGACATTCTGGCCTGCAATCTTCGTCCCGTCACAACCTGCACTGATGTGTTGAAACCAGGGGGATACACGAGACTGGGACAGTATGTGTCGAACCTGAAACAGGCCATGCAAAAAGCCAAAGCCCCAAGCCTGGAGCAATTCATCGTGGGAGATGAAAACCCCTCTCTGGATATGGACAATGCCGGGTTAAACACCTTGACTCAGTACGCAGAAAAAACCATTCAGAATCCCCATTATCAAAAACATAGTCACCACTTTGATTCCATTAAAACCAAGCGTCCTCTGGGAGCCTTTGATTGCATTTCTGCCCCCTGTGTTGATGCCTGTGCAGCCGATCAAAATATTCCGGAATATCTATATCAAACATCACAGGGTAATTTTGGTAAAGCCTTTAAAGCCATTCAGGACACCAATCCGCTTCCTGGTGTCACAGGTCATGTATGTGATCATTTATGTCAGTTAAAATGCACTCGGAATAATTATGACTCTCCCCTCTTGATCCGTGAGATAAAACGTTTTGTGACTGAGCAGGAAATCGCAAAGGTAGAGGGTACTGAAATAGCCAGGCGAGATCACAAAGTTTCTGTTGTTGGAGCAGGTCCAGCTGGATTGTCCTGTGCTTATTTTTTGGCTAAAAAGGGCATCGCTGTGGATGTCTACGAGAGCAAATCCTTTGTTGGAGGCATGGTCTCTGGAGCCATCCCAGAATTCAGACTAAGTGATGCAACCATTAATCTTGATATTGAGGTTCTGAAAAACCTGGGGGTCAATTTTCATTTTGATAGCCCGGTGGGTCCTGAGCTCTATACACAAATCCAGGAATCAAGTGATGATATTTTTATTGGTGTTGGCGCTCAGCGTGCTTTGAAACTGGGGGTTGAAGGTGAAAGCCTCTCTGGCGTACTGAATCCATTAGAATTTCTCGCCGAAGTCAGGTTAGGCGCTCGTCCAGACCTGGGCCAGAAAATTGCCATCATAGGAGGTGGTAATACAGCCATGGATGCCGCACGCACGTCACTTCGATTGGCTGGCGAGTCAGCTGCCGTTGGTATCATCTATCGGCGAACCATGTCAGAAATGCCAGCAGATATTGATGAAATCGAAGCTGCGCTGGCAGAAGGCATTACCTTCCATGAGCTCATGGCACCACTACGTTTTGAAGGGGATGGCAAGGTCAAGCAGATTCATTGTCAGAAAATGGAGCTGGGTGAACCAGATGCCAGCGGTCGCCGTCGTCCAGTACCGCTGGATGATGAGTCCCTGAAATTTCCTGTAGATACCGTTATACCAGCCATTGGACAGGCCATTAGTATAGATTTTATTGGCGAGGATGATCTTCAGGTGGACTATGATACCTGTAAAACGACCCTTCCCCATGTGTATGCCGGCGGCGATGCCGTGCGGGGTGCCTCCAGTGTCATCAACGCCATTGGTGACGGACAAAACGCAGCCCGTCATATTCTCCAGAGCATTGAATTACCGACAACTCCCCTGGGGAATGCACCGCGACTCATATCCATTAATGATTTGAAAGTGAAAGCTGCTTCTCGTGAGTATGGAATTAATCCCCCCTTGGCTGAACCAGATCACTCCCAGGAATTTCCAGAAGTCCACCGCACCCTGACTCAAGTAGAAGCAATAGAAGAAGCCAGCCGCTGTTTGTTGTGTGATGATTATTGTAGTGTCTGTGTCGGTGTTTGTCCAAATCTGGCAAACCTGACCTACATGATAAAACCTGTCAATTATGAAATTCATGATGTTCGGATGGAACAGGGTGAAACAACATTTCAATCGCTGGGGTATCTGAATCTTAGGCAGCAGCCTCAAATTGTAAACATTGGGGATTTCTGCAATGAATGTGGAAACTGCACCACCTTCTGCCCCACTTCTGGTGACCCCTACAAAGACAAGCCTAGAATTCACCTATCAGAAAATAGCTTCAATGATTCCAGTTTCGGATACTTCATTCATGATCAGGGGATATCCTTTAAACATGACGATATTCAAAATGAATTGTCTCTTGATGGAGAGTGTTTCCTGTTTCAGTCAAGCCATGGGTGGATCCGTTTTAATCGGGATTCAAAACATATCATTTCGGCAAAGCTGGAAAATTCAGGTAGCATCAATACTGAAGCCGCCCTGGCCATGATGGTTTTATATGAAAATCTTAAAGATCATCCAATGCTAATTAGACACGATTCTCACGAATGAGCACTAATAGTCACAAAAAGATCTATTCGAAAAAAAAGAGTCTAGCAAACGAACGACAGAAATATTATGGATGACCTGAAATTTGAAACTGGAAATTTGGCTTGTAAAAGGGGTAGATAAATTTGATACTATGCCTACGGTTTAAAATCAATTCAGCCCAATTTCCTGGAACTAATTATGAAAGAGCTCACAACGCTTGACATTTATGTATTGTCTGAAAAACTATCCGATTATATCTGGCAATTGTTTGACGCCTGGGATAGAAAAGCTCAAAACACACTTGGATATCAAATCATTCGAGCAGCGGACAGTATCTCTGCAAGTATTGCTGAAGGGTATGGACGCTATCATTACGCGGATAGAAAACGATTTTATTTTTATGCCAGGGGGTCATTCGAAGAAGTCAAAACATGGCTCGGTAAGGCCCGGAGAAGAAACCTGTTATCAGATGAAGACACCATATTTTTACAGAACATCACCCATGAGTTGGGACCAAAATTGAATGCTTTTATCCGAAGCACAAATAAAGGGGCAAAAAATTAAAGCTATGACCCAACACCTCTCCAAATTTCAAGTTTCTAGTTTCACTTTTAAAAAGTATCGAATTATATGAGTACTCTCCTTATTAAAAAGTCTCTCGCTGTTGCCACCATGAATGATTCTCAGGAAGAATTTTCTGGTGGACATATTCTCATTGAAAATGGTGTGATAAAATCAATAGGGCCTGAATCGCCAGATATCCAAGCGGATAAAACAATCGATGCCACTGGGATGGTGATTACGCCTGGATTCATAAACACCCACCACCATCTATATCAAACCCTGACTCGAAATATTCCTTTAATGCAAAACCAGCCACTCTTCTCCTGGTTAACCAATCACTATGAAGTTTGGCGAGAACTCACCACTGAGGCTGTTGCAGTGAGCACACAAACGGGGTTGCTGGAGCTGATGAAAACCGGTGTGACCACCAGCTCTGATCATCTATATCTGTTTCCATCAAAGGCCAGCCCAGAATTGATTGACACAGAAATTGAAGCCGCAAAAGCACTGGGTATTCGCTTTCAACCCACACGGGGCTCCATGTCCCTTGGTAAATCCAGGGGTGGCTTACCTCCTGATGATGTGGTGCAGACAGAAGATGTCATCCAAAAGGATACAGAAAGATTACTGGCAAAATATCATGAGGATTCAGACGGCGCTATGATCCGTATTTCTCTTGCCCCCTGCTCACCTTTTTCTGTGACCACAGAATTGATGAAGCAAACGGCAGCATTTGCCAGGACCAATGGTCTTCAAATTCATACTCATCTTGCTGAAACACTGGATGAGGAAGCGTTTTGTCTGGAGAGCTTTGGATTAAGACCCGTAGGACTCATGCAGGAGTTGAATTGGCTCACCTCAAACGCCTGGTATGCTCATTCCGTGCATTTGAACGATGATGAAATCAAGCTTATGGGTGAAAACCAGGTTGGGATTTCACATTGTCCCTCATCCAACATGCGACTGGGTTCCGGGATTGCTCGAATTCGTGAACTCCTCGATGCAAACGTCAATGTGAGTCTGGGTGTTGACGGCAGTGCCTCAAATGATTCAGGAGATATGCTTCTGGAAATGCGCAATGCCATGCTCATCTCACGATTAAGGGAGCAAAATTACTGGCTCAATGCCAGGGACGTCCTGAGAATGGCAACCAGAGGAGGAGCTGCAGCCCTGGGTCGTGATGATATCGGACAGCTCAGTGTGGGCAAGCAGGCAGATCTGGCTCTGTTCGAGATGAATGGCTTAGCTCAAGCGGGCAGTCTGGCCGATCCCATTGCCGCCCTTATCTTTACTACCCGCCAGCGTCCCGTGGATTGGCTGATTGTTCAGGGCAAGATCATCATGGAAAAAGGTGATTCAAAAGTAGATGAAACAAATCTGGTCTCCAGACACAATCGGATCGCCGCTGAAATGCTGCAACTTGCGACCCAACGAACTAAAATCGAATTCTCAACCCATCAATAAATAGGTCAATCATGTGGTCTTCAATTGAACAAATTATTAAACCTGACACCCTGAGTGAAGCTTCTATATTGCTCAAAGAATCGGGCTCAGTCCTTTTTGCAGGGGGAACTTACCTTGTTGGACAAAAAGATGATGCTGTACACACCCTCCTTGATATCAATCATTTGCTAAACGATCAGATAAAAATGCAGGGGGACGAAATTCACATTGGTGCAGGCTGTACACTTCAGGAAATTATCAGTTTTGATGATGCGCGACTCAATGGTGCCATTCTTTCAGCCTGTCCTTCCAAAAACATTCGCAATCAGCGGACCATTGGCGGCGAAATTGCCAGATTAAGAACTGATTCCGATCTCCTGGTTTTTTTGTTCGCGTCCAGAACAAAATTATGCTTAAATGAGTCTGAGTCATCCGTTGAGTTCTGTGACTGGAATGGCGAAGGTATTATTGAAAAGATGATCATCCCTTCTCATGATGTGAAGCTTGAGCGGGTAGCCTTGCTGGATTCTGCCCCGGCCTTTGTTATCGTTGGTATCAATGGGTTGAATGATTCCATTGCTGTTTGTGTGGGTGGCAAAACGTCTAAAATTTTATTCTTTCAAACCAAGCCTGAACCAAATGAGGCCGATATACGAAGTTTTATGGATGAGGTGGAAGCGAGTTTCAGTAATGATCATCTTGGGACCCCAGCCTACAAACGTCATCTGGTTTCTGTATTGCTCCAGGAAATGGCGGTGGTGAAATGAACATCCAATTCGAGCTGAATGGTCGTCTCGTCCAGGCCAGCCCATTGCCTGGAACCACACTCCTGGAATATTTGAGGAATGAAGAATACCATAGCGTAAAACATGGTTGTGACCATGGAGAATGCGGTGCCTGTACGGTTCTCATGGACAATAAAAGTGTGAATGCCTGTCTGATCCTCATGCACTCAGTGAATGGACGAAAAATAGAAACCCTTGAGAGCATTTCCACCCATGAGGAACTGCACCCACTTCAACAGGATTTTCTGCATGAGGGCGCAGCGCAATGTGGTTTCTGCACACCGGGAATGATCCTCTCCCTGGAAGCTCTGGACCGTGAAGGTGGTGAGATAAAGGAAGCCAATGTCCGTGATGCCCTGAATGGAAATCTCTGTCGTTGTACTGGCTATGTAAAACCAGTAAAAGCAGCACTTGTTACCCTCCAAAAATCTAGCAACACTGGAGGTGACTCATGAAAGTGATTGGTCAAGACACTCAGAGGGTCGACGGTCATGCTCTGGTCCGTGGAAATGCGGTTTTCGCAGATGACATCAAATTGAAGGATGTACTACATGTAAAAATTCTCCATAGCCCCGTAGCCCATGCCAACATTCTCAAAATTGATGTTTCCAGGGCCCAAGCTCTGGAGGGTGTTGTAGCTGTCTTCACCCATAAAGACTTTAAGACCCATTTCTATACCACAGCAGGCCAGGGTTATCCAGAGCCGGGTCCTCGAGATATGCGAATCCTGGATTCAACTGTACGTTTTGTAGGCGATCGTGTCGCTTTTGTTGCTGCGGAAACGCTTGAAATCGCCGAACATGCTCTCAGTCTTATCGAAGTGACATATGAAGAGCTGCCAACCATCTTTGATGTAGAAGGCGCTATGACATCAGATATTTCCCTGCACTCTGAATCTGGCAAAACTGGTATTCACGATGCAGCTCATAATGTGGCTGCTCATCTGGATGCTGAATTGGGAGATGTGGATAAAGCTTTGGATGCTTCTGCACATGTATTCGAAGGCACGTATAGCACACCCTTTGTTCAAATGGCTTCCATCGAACCCCATATTTCATTGACCTGGTTGGATGAAAATAACCGTCTGGTCATCCGAACCTCCACCCAGGTTCCATTTCATGTGCGACGCATTGTTGCCGAAGTATTGGGCATCCCTGTGGGTAAGATTCGAGTAATAAAACCTCGTATCGGTGGTGGATTTGGAGGGAAACAGGAAATCCTCAATGAGGAATTAGTATCTGCTGTTACCCTGAAAACTGGCAGACCGGCTCGCATTGAATACACCAGAGCAGAAGAACTTTTTGCTGCTCGATTACGACATCCCGAGGTAGTGACTTTCCGGCTGGGTTTTGATAAAAATCAAACCTTAACAGCCATTGACTTAAATATTCTGGAGAATTGTGGTGCCTATGGTCCTCATGCCCTCACAGTCATGTCAGTCACAGCACAAAAAGCATTGAGCATGTATAAAGCGCCCAGCATTCGAGTTAATGGAGACGGAGTTTATACCAATCTGCCCATAGGTGGTGCGTACCGCGGATATGGAGCACCCCAGGCATTCTTCCCTCTGGAAAGTCTCATGGATGAGGCTGCCGATGCAATGAATATTGACCCCATTGAGTTGCGTCTGAAAAACATATTCAAGATCGGTGATGATATACCCATAGCCAAGATTTTGGGTGAGGGACGTGAAGGTTTTCCCATGGTCCTTTATAGTACCGAAGTAGCGGCTTGTCTGAAACAGGGACGGGAGCTTAGTGGTTGGGAGCAACTCAGAGCTGAAAAGCAAACCGGCCGATACAGAAGAGGTATAGGCGTTGCCGTTGCAGGACAGGGCTCGGGAATCCCTGGAATTGACATGGGCTCGGCCTTTATCAAAATGAATGAAGATGCCAGTTTTAACCTACAGGTTGGAGCTACAGATATTGGAACCGGATCTGATACTGCACTGGCTCAAATTGCAGCGGAAGTTTTAGGTGTTCCAGTTGAGAAGATTATTGTCTATTCATCAGATACTGACATGACCCCTTTTGATACCGGTGCCTATGCATCAAGTACCACCTATATATCTGGGTCAGCAGTAAAAAAGGCAGCTGAAAATTGTAAAACTATGATCCTGGATCAGGGAAGACTCCTGCTTGACAATGATAAGGCAGAAATTGAGGGCACCTTTGTTGTAGGTGAGGAGGGTAAGCAAATGTCATTCGAAGATATCTGCACAAAAAGTTTTTACACGGATGAGCAAAAGCAGATTATGGGTACCGCCTCCTATATGAGCTACGATTCTCCCCCACCTTTTAATGCAACCTTTGCAGAGGTGGAAGTGGATACGCTGACTGGAACGGTGCGAGTAATCAAGATCGTATCGGTGACAGATGCTGGTCAGATTATAAATCCTAAAATGGCTGAGGGTCAAATCGAGGGTGGTATTCCGCAGGCCCTGGGAATGACACTTTCAGAATTCATGCCCTTCGACGAAAAGGGCCGTCCCATCAATCTGGATTTCAACAGCTACCATATTTACACGGCTAAGGACATGCCTGAGTTAGTTGTACGTTTTGCAGAATCCCATGAACCAACAGGTCCTTATGGCGCCAAGGCCGTAGCTGAAATCCCCATAAATGCCCCTGCTCCAGCAGTGGCAAATGCAGTATACAGTGCCGTGGGAGTGCGGGTAAAACATCTTCCCATCAGCCCTCAACAAATACTGGAAGAAATGGATATTGACTGATCAAACCACCCTATGAAAAGAACAATCACATCAGCGCTCCTTATGCAACTGCTCTTCCAGACCACTTTTGCCGCGAATACACCCAGCGAACTTTTATTCCTGCCCTGGGGAGTTGATAAAGGTCAGATCAAACTTACAGAAACACCATTTGGATGGGAAAGTGTTGAATCATTCCAGGTAATTGGCGACAACTACTACCTGCTCACCTCAAATACAGGGCAAATCCTGAAATATTCAGACCAAACCTTGAGTATTTGGCATAGGAGTGATCATATTCAGGCTTTAGACTTTCAACTTAGTCCCATGGGCGAGCTTCTGTATTTCATGGATGTGAAGCAAATTTATGATATGTCAAGTGAAAGTGGACCAATTACCTGGGTAAACCACCTGGATATGCGACCTAATAGCCGATTATTAAGGTCTAGTAAAAATACACCAGCCATTTTGCTGGGGCTTTCAGAAACACTATTACCCACAGTATCGACCCGAGATACGCATATGGGAAAATTAAACCTCAGCGGTGAATATGGGCGTCTGGTTAGACAGTCTGGTTCGGAGATGGATTTCCTGCTGGATGAAGTAGCACTGGCTTCTTTTCAACCGGAGAGAGGCATCTGGGGTTCAGGTCAATACCTTGGGTCAACTGAAAAAGGTCATCATTACTTGCTGTTGGAAACCCTTCTGGAGCAAAACCCGCTGATTCTCAAGCGAGAGGTCTTCATTATTGATGCTTCTGGTAAACTGTTAATGATTCTGGAGATACCCCACACACAGCATGTCCCCGTTACGCGGGAGTTCCAGTTGGATAAAAATGGCACTCTCTTTGGTCTTTTCACAACCACAGACGGAATCCATCTTTTGGGATGGGACCTCTCCCGTCCAGGTGATACTCCTCTCCTGCAATTTTCACTACCCCAGAAATTCCATAATATTCATCCCCGCCCTTTCCAGGGAGACAACCGACTCCCCGGGGAAAGGCATGATGAAAAAAGCGCTGGGTCCCTAGAACTCGATCGCCTGGACTTCCCGCCTGTCGGTCGCGAAGAAGCTCTGAACACTGCTGATACCTATGTTACATTGATCTGGACAGCTGGTCCAGAGAATCTCACAGATGGCGTTATTAATGACCCTGCTGGGCATGCCATCCAGACACCAACCTGGATTCAGGTGGGTCAAAATCAACGCATGGCTTACCAGTGGGGTGGTTTCTCAACCATCGATGGATATGTAACTGGTCTGGCAAATGGTAAGTATGCTGGAGATATGGAAACATCAGATGTTAGCGCTTATGCTGTGGGAGTTGACTGCTCCGGTTTTGTTTCGAGGTGTTGGAACATGCCACAACACTACTCAACCTATATGATGAGCAATCATCAACCCCTGATTACCTTGCCTCTGGGTTCCTGGTATGATCTACGACCCGGTGATGCCATTCACAAAGTAGGTCATGTTCGGTTAACTGTGCTGTGGAACACCAATGGTACTATTCTCGCAGTTGAAGCTGGAGGTGGTTGGATAACCCACTATCAATCCTATACCATCAGTCAACTTGCTGACTACCAGCCCCGATATTATATCAATATGGAAGGAATGCCGGCCACAATTGACAGGCCCGTCGTGGGCAGCGTTACGACGTCTGACAGCACGACAATTTCCTGGACCTTGTCTGATACTGCTGGCATCCAGGGGGTTCAGCTCTACCAGAAAGATGTTTTTCAAGTGCAGGACTGGGAAGCTGTGACAGATGGTCTACTTTCCGTTGATCAAACCTCAATAGCATTCCCCTCAACTGACCTGTCACTGGCTTGGTGCTTTCGATCGGTGAGCGACAACACCCCCCCAACAGAAAGTTATCCTTCTGATGCCTATGCCTCAGCCCAGAAGGGGTCAAATGAACGCCTGTTGATCATTGATGGCTTCGATCGCACGACGGGGAGTTATCCTTTTCCCTATCATGATTTTGCACTTGATATGGCCAGGTCTCTGGGTCATTTCAACTATTCCTATGAGACGGCTGATAATGATGCAGTGCTGGCTGGTTCTGTAGATCTGATTGACTACACAGCGGTTTTCTGGTTGCTGGGAGATGAGAGTACTATTCGTGAGACTTTTTCAGACCAGGAGCAGGACATTATTGAGGCCTATCTCAGAGGAGGTGGAAAGTTATTCGCTTCCGGGTCGGAAATTGCCTGGGATCTGGACTCTCAAGGAAACACTGCAGACCAATCTTTCTTTCACGATTACCTCAAAGCGGCTTATGAGGCTGATGATTCCGAAAGTTATACGATCACCGGTGTAGTGGGGACTCCTTTTGAAGGGCTGGCTTTACATTATGATGATGGTAATGGTGGTGTCTACGAAGAAAACTATCCTGACGCCTTCCAGACATCGGGAGGATCCGAAGCTGTTCTGAGATATTCCAACGATATGATTGCAGCGACGGCCTATACTGGAATTTTTGGTAATGGCTCCAGCGAAGGGCAGGTCGTGCTTCTGGGTATCCCTTTCGAAACCATTTACAATGGAACTGAGCAACTTGAATTGACCACCTCAATCCTATCCTATTTTGGATTGTCGGTTCAATTGAATTCTGGTCCACAAAATTTACCTGTGGCACTGAGATTGTTAAATCCCTTTCCCTCCCCATTTAACAGCACAACACAAATAGGTTTTGAATTAGCTGAAAAAGCTCATGTTGAACTAAATGTTTATGATATCCGGGGACGAATTGTCACCAACCTTGTCAATCAGCCTTACCCAGCTGGTCGCTGGCAGATTCCGTTTCACGCTGATGGAGTCCCTGGAGGTATCTACATCATACAGGTCAAATCTGGCGGTATGATACAATCGAAAAAGGTCATTTTGTTAAAATAACACGCTAAATCTGAAGGGACTCCTATGCCTGACAAAACTCGCTGTGGTTGGGTACCACTCAACAAGCCAACCTATGTTAAATATCATGATGAAGAATGGGGTGTTCCTGTACGAGATGATCAAAAAATGTTTGAATTTCTCATATTGGAATCATTCCAGGCAGGACTGAGTTGGGAAATCGTGCTCAATAAGCGGGATAATTTTCGCAAAGCCTTTGCAGAATTTGATTTTAAAAAAGTGGCGCTTTTCGGCGAGGATAAAGTTCAGGAGCTACTCCAGGATAAAGGTATTGTAAGAAATCAGCTCAAGATCAGGGCCGCGATTAATAATGCTCAACGCTATCTTGAAGTTATTGAGGAGTTTGGCAGTTTCTGCGTGTATTTCTGGGGGTTCTCAAATGGAAAGCCACTCACAAATCAGTTTAAGATTCTAGATGATATTCCTGCCAGCACCGACCTATCCACTACCATTGCCAAAGATTTAAAGACGCGTGGATTCAAATTCTTGGGGACTACAGTGGTGTATGCACATATGCAAGCTGTGGGTATGGTGAATGACCATCTCGAGGAGTGTTTTAGATATTCACAAGTTTAATTGATACTTCCAGGCGAGGATTCGAATCCTCGCTTTGAGTTACACATCCAACCCCAATGATAATTGACCATGTGGTTCACTGAAGTGTGATCCACCGACACCCAAGAGGCGTACTGGCTCCCCGGGCATCCAATTTTTAACCAGTAACTTCCTGGCAATTCTGAAGATTTCAAAACCATCATCCAGGGGTTCTGGAACCGTGTGTTGTCGGGTAAAGGTTGTAAAATCTGCATAGCGAATCTTTAGGGTAATGGTAGCGGCCATGAATTTTTTCTTTTTAAGCTGCTCACCAACTTTGAAACTCAATTTTTCCACAATCTCCAACAGCTCGGTTTGATCTTCAATATTTTTTGAGAATGTTCTCTCTGTGCTAATGGACTTCGTTTCATGATCCTCGTGAACGGGACGGTCATCAATTCCCTTAGACCAGCGGCTCATGGCTTCACCCATTTTACCAAATCGCTGCTTCAGGACATCTTCCTTGATGACTGCCATATCTGCAATCGTGTATATTCCATACTTGGCCAGACGTTCATTCGCTTTGGGACCAATGCCTGGAATTTTCTTCACAGGCAGGGGAGCCAGAAAGTCGATTTCGGTACCTGGCGGAACCACGGTGAGGCCATTGGGTTTTTGGAAGTCTGATGCGATTTTAGCGATCATCTTATTGGTAGCAACGCCTACCGAAGCAGATAGTCCAATATCCCTGGATATCTTTAATTGAATCTTGCGGGCAATCTCTGTGACTTCAACCCATTGATTAATCTCATCACTGAGATCCAGATAGGCTTCATCAATGCTGACCTGTTGTATGATTGGAGATTCTGCTCTTAAAATACCCATAATCACTTTCGAGTACATTCGATACATACCATGCTGAGATGAAATAACCACAAGATCTTTGCACCGTCTGCTGGCTTCAATCATGGGCATGGCGGAGTAAATCCCATATTCCCGGGCTGGGTAAGATGCTGCTGCGACCACCCCCCTGTTTTCACTCCGACCTCCCACCACAATTGGCTTACCAGCCAGAGAAGGATCTCTCAGGACTTCAACTGAGCAGAAGAATGCATCCAGATCGAGATGGATAATGGCACGGGGTTTATTGGTATAGGGCTGGGGGTTGAGCATCCCTCAATTTAGGATGATACGATGCACCTATATATGGGAATAATTATTTGAATGTGATGTTCAAACCTATACCTGGTAAAAGCGTCACCTTTTTATCTGGCCCAAAAGATGGTATCACAGTTGGTGTTATTGACATGCGGGTGGACTCTGACTGTGCCAGACTCCCATTTGGTTCGATTTCTAGAATTTTTCGAGTCAACCATGTCCCTGCGCCATAACCAGCAATGGCCATGGATAGCATTGGTTCCTTATCTGTCACGTCTAACAGGATTGCTGTCCCAAAACCAAAAAAGGTCCCTGAAGCTGAACCCAGCAACATGAGAGTCGATTGCCCAAAGCTAAAGTCATCGTTCTGGATATAGTGATCATACGCAAAGGCGCCTCCGATGGCTCCCAGACCAGCCACCATAAAAAAAGTATCCTCATCTCCACCATCAAAAAGAATGGATTGGAGCATCATGGTATTAAAATAGCCAAAACCCCAGCCTTGAAGGAGCATAAGAGCGTCCCCGAAGGTGTATTGCTTTTCATGGGTAAGCCGATATCCATAGTAAGCTCCAAGAGGATATGACAAGAGTTCGACCAAGGTTTTATTCTTCTTCCATTGTTCATACTCATCATTGTATCTATTGTCAGGGACTTCATTGACCACATTATAGATAAGTCGGGCAGTTACACCAGATACACCAGTCCACATGGTCCAGGCCCAGGCCTGACCATTGCTGGGTTCATATTTATCAAAGAGAATCTCACCACCATAGTGACCGGCTGGCAGTGAGGCCATGAGCATCCACATCCAGAGTGTTTCTCTGTCCTCGCCATCACCACTATCCAGATCCAACAATTGATTTAATCCCAGGCCATAGCGCAAGCCCAACAATGAACCGTATCTCATCATCTGGGTACGAGCATGGGTCATTTCCATGTCCCTGGTGTATTTGTAGGTGAGATAAAAGGCTCCCCCGGCTGAAACCATAACACCACCGACATACCATCGTCCATCCTCAGCATCCAGCACATAGGGTATACCCCAACCGTACAAGCCCGAGCCAATCACGATATTTTGCAGCACCAGGGGCCAGCGACCAGACTGATCCAGGGTTTTATTAAAATGGGGCTTCCAACTTTGTTCCCACACCTGGCTGCTGTCTGTGGACAGGAGTAGAGATTCAACCATAATATCAAGAAGGACCCGTTCTTCGCTGCTTATTTTGCCATTGGCATTGGCAGCATCCCAGGCCTTTTTATATGAAGATCGATTGTTTAGAGTGTCTTGCTGTTGAGCTATTAAATCACTTGATGTGAGAAAAATTAAAATAACGATAAGCATTGCTTTCATAAACACCTCCGAGAGCTGCCAAAAGATAATGATTTTATCAAACTCACGAAGTACAATCGACAATCATACCTTAAAATCAAAATAATCCCAAATATTTGATAGACCAATCCTTGTAATGGGCAAACTCTTGGTTTAATTAGCATGACTCGCAATTATTGAGTTTTAAGAAAGGACAGTCTTAAGCTTTTGTCTACCCCTCTGAATACGGAACGCATTGGAAAACTTCGCAGACGTCTGAATCATCGACGATCCCGATACGTCCTCCTGCAGAATGCTTTATTTAAGATTAAGTCATTTGATCAACTATTTGTGATTATTATTGCCATGCTTATTGGTGTTTTTGCTGGTGTGATTTCCGCAGGATTTAGAACGCTTATTGAATTTTTCCGTCTTACTCTGTGGGGAGACGGTTCCTTAATCGATGTTGTCAAGGCGGCTCCTCTTTACTTGAAAATCGGAATCCCGGCATTCGGTAGTGCCCTGGTTGCCTGGTTTGTCATGCATTTTGCACCTGAAGCAAAGGGTCACGGCGTGCCAGAAGTTATGAATGCGGTGGCAACTCAAAATGGGTTTATTCGTATGCGTGTGGTGATCATCAAAGCATTTGCTTCCGCCATGTCCATCGCAACGGGTGCTTCAGTCGGTCGTGAAGGTCCCATTGTTCAGATTGGTTCTGCCTTTGGCTCAACTATTGGTCAAGTATTCCAGGTTTCCGTTAGAAGGATGAAAACATTTATCGGTTGTGGTGCTGCGGCTGGAATTGCAGCAACCTTTAATGCCCCCATTGCCGGAGCTCTTTTTGCTTCAGAGGTCATTCTTGGTGATTTTAGTGCCGCAGCAATCGGCCCCATCATTATCGCATCGGTTTTTGGTACTGTCATTAGCCGAGCCCTGTATGGGAATTTTCCGGCCTTTGTTCCCCCGACTTACACCCTCCACTCTCCCGTAGAAATAATATTTTATATCATCTTGGGTCTTGCCACCGGTGTGGTAGCCTGGATTTTTGTGCGTTCACTCTACAAGACGGAAGACCTCTTCGATAGTTGGAAAGCTCCAGTTGCTCTTAAGGGCTTACTGGGTGGCGCTCTTCTCGGTATTGTCGCTATTTATCTCCCAGAAATTTTAGGTGTTGGTTACGAAACCATGGATAAGGTGTTAAGCGGCAATATTGGATTAGCCCTTGCGGCTGGTTTGGTCCTGGCCAAAATTTTTGCAACAAGCCTTTCCATGGGATTTGGTGCCTCTGGAGGTGTTTTTGCTCCTTCTCTTTTCATAGGATCAATGCTGGGAGGTGCAATGGGTGGTGTAATCCATATGCTTTTCCCTGAAATTACTGCCACTAGTGGTGCCTATGCACTGGTAGGAATGGCTGCCATGGTTGCGGCAACGACTCATGCTCCAGTTACTGCTGTATTAATCATCTTCGAGATGACCAAGGAATATACAGTCATTTTACCTCTGATGATTACCAGCATCATTGCCATGGTGATTTCATCAAGACTGCTTAAGGGTTCAAACATTTACACGCTGAAGCTGCAGAGGCGGGGAATTGATATTTACGGTGGAAAAGACATCAATATTCTTGATAAAATCAGCGTAAATGACTTAAAAAAGAAGATCATAGATACGGTGCCTGAGTCCATGACACTACAGGAGCTTCTTGAAAAGCTGTCAACCAGCTCTGCCTTGAATACTTATGTTAAAGATGACGTCGGCCAACTTATTGGGATCATCACTCACTCAGCCATGCGCCGGTATTTGAATCACCATGAAGAAATTCCAGACCATGTCACAGTAAAGGACATGATGAATCAAAAGTTTGAGGTCATACACGATGAGACGCCCATTCATGAGGTTCTGAGAAAAATGATCGAAATGGATCTGGAAGCCTTACCCGTTGTTGATGAGAACCAAATGCTCCAGGGTGAAGTGGAGCGAACCTCCATCGTACACCAGTATCAGGAGTTGTTGATCCATGCAGAATCAGCCAAAGCCATGGCCACTTCAATGAAATATATTCACAGACAGTATCATGAAAAATCTGAAGTGATTCCCGGCTTTTTTCTGGCGCGGATCAACGTCCCCTCAGCGTTTATCAATCAGTCCTTACGTTCGCTAAATGTCCGTCAATCCTACGGTGTGGATATTTTATTAATCAGGCGAGCTGAATCAAACAAGGAACGGGATATCATTCCAGATGTGAATGACAAGCTTCAATCTTCAGATCAGTTGCTCATTTTTGGCGAACAAGCCAAAGTCGAGCTTTTGTGCAATACAAACTAATCAAAACTATCGTTTAATAGACTATCCAGACAAAGGTTTGATCACGCCCAGTGTGTTTTAGTAAAAGCTTATGAAATAATGTTTTGCAATTGAGACTTATTCGCATATACTTGATGCATGTCAATAACAATTATATCTAAAGGATAAAAATGAACATAAAATCACTGGTACTTCTTTCCTCTCTCCTGCTGGCTGCAAATCTCCAGGCGGATGGGAGGCGTTATGTCTGGACCTACGAATACCAAACCCTGCCTCGCGGTGAAGCTGAGTTGGAATCCTATACTGAGTTCTCACATCTCGATACAGATTCAGGTAGACAGGCCACAACCACTTTACAGTATGAATATGAAATCGGAATGAATGATTGGTTTGATGTGGGTATCTATCAAAAATTCAAGCAGACCCATGTCTCACCCATTGCTTATGATGGGTTTAAGCTGAGAATGCGCTTTAGACTCGGTGAAAAAGGTCGCTGGCCCCTGAATCCACTGATCTATCTGGAATACAAGGATAATGCAGCCTTTGATCACTCTGCCCTTGAAACCAAACTCATTCTGGCTCGAGATTTTGAAAAGCTCAACATTTCACTCAACCCCGTTATAGAATTTGAGTTTGACGACGAGGAAACCGAGATTGAATTTGAATATACCGCAGGTCTCAGTTATCGGATTCACCCCCTCCTAAGTCTGGGTCTTGAGATCAAGGGCGACGCTGATCAATTCTACTGGGGTCCAACCCTCTCACATGGAAAAAAGGATTTATGGTTTGCCCTGGGGCTGCTGGTCCCGGGTTCAGAGGATGCTGGAGCAGATCGCTTGCTGCGCTTTATTATGGGAGTAGGGCTTTAAGCTTGACCCAAATATCTCAGGACTTCCTGGATTTTTTCCAATAATTTTTAAGAAGTTCTGAGACCCATTGGGGCTGTTTTGTATCTCCGGGAATAAACTCTTGAAAAACGGGTTTAATATCCAGGATGGGCGAACCATCTACAGCATCCAGGCCCTGCACTGTGAGAACGCTTCCAACAACTTTTAAGATTTTTGCTGCACACAGTCCAATTGGATTGGGATGATAAGAGGAACGCTGAGCTAACAATCCAAGTTTTGGCCAAGCCTGGTTGTCGCGGGGGTGCCTTGAATCTGGCACTTTCTTGTCAGCGGGGATGCGATGAAAAACAAAGATAATCTCAACATGTGAAAAGGTATCCAGCCCCATAAATAATTCTGCAGAGAGATCCTCTCGAAGATGAATTTCTGAGATAACTTCACCCCAATCATCATCCTCCAGATGATACCGATCATTGGATACATAGGCTATGGGAGTGAGGTCGATTGTTTCCATTTGTTAGTACTATCTCACCAGGAGTAATTTCGTAATCGCTGTGTGGGAGTCAGTTTCCAGTCTACAAAAGTAGACACCTGCCTCAACTGGATGCCCCTCGCTATTCTCACTGTTCCAATTAGCGGTATAACGACCACCACTCTGAGAGGTGTTTAGCAATTGACTCACTTCTCGGCCCTGAAGGTCAAAAATGCTCATTCTAACAGTGGTTTGCTCGTCCAGACTATAAGGTATCGAAGTTGATGGATTGAAGGGATTTGGATAATTTTGCCCAAGCTCAAAACCCAGAGGAATAGTCGGTTGATCATCGGTCAAGCCCACCAAATATGCCGTCGACTTCAAAATCCAGTCATCAGGATCCACAATCAAGTCGGTGACGATTTCACCAGCGGGGAGGTCGAAATGAAAGGTCATGGAATGTTCGCTAATTGGTAAAACCGTATCAATGACAGATCCTGTTGTCACAATTCGAAAATCCACTGGTAGATCAAATGATAATCCCCATTGGGTGGTTTGCACCAGAAGATCCGTACCATTCTGTTCACGATAAACACGATACTGGGGGAAGCTCTCACCATAAATCCATTGTTGGAAAAAATTGGTGAAATCGAGCCCACTGACTTCTTCCACAACCATTTCAAAACCTTCAGTTGTTGCGGTCCCGTATTTGAATTGTGGATCATCAGCGTAGGCCTGGAGAATTTCAAAAAATGTATCATCACCAACAATATGTCTCAACATATGCAATACCCAAGCCGGCTTGTTATAGGATAAATTCAGACCAAATATGGACTCATTTTCCGGGTCTTCCACATAGATGGTTCCCCCTCCATAATACTCGAAAGATGCCATTTTTTCACGGTAGCCAGAGGATCCATAATGTGCTTCCCACCATAAAGCCTCAGCATAACGCGCGAAACCTTCATTGAGCCAGATATGATGATAACTATGACAGGTGATCATATCTCCATACCACATATGTGCTAATTCATGAGCAACTCGTCTTTCAGTGGGGTCACCCATGGAGGTCAGGGTTTGATGCTCCAACCCCCAGTTTTCACCCCATTCTGCATGACCATATTTTTCATCCATGAAAGGATAGGGCCCGAACCGGCTTTCATACAAACTAATCATCTCCGGCAAGAGTAGATAGTTGGTGGTCATATAGGATGGGTTGGGATTATCAGGGTGACTGTAAGTATAAAACTCAATAGGTAAGGTATCATTATTGGCATCTACATAAATGTCACCCCAGACATAAAATTCATAGATGGACAGTGAAACCAGATATGTGGCGATGGGGTGTCCAACATGCCAATGCCAGGTTTTTGTGCCATCACCATTATCAATCTTGCTAATAAGACGACCATTCGAAGCCACGGTCATGTAATCATCAATAGTCACCACAATATCCACGGAATCAGCCTTATCTCTGGGATAATCTACTGAAGGCCACCAATCCCTGGCGTTATAGGGCTGGGAGCTGGTCCAGATTGCCCGTTGGCCCATTTCGTAGTCCCAGTTAAAACCATAGTTGTCCTGGTTACTTCCAGGTCCAGCTTCAGCAAATATTTCCAGCGTCATGAGTGCATTCAAAACCGGGGTTGATTGAAGTGGAATTGACAACATATCATTGGTATGCGTATAGGTCACTGTGTCGCCATCCAGAATAACCAGATTAACAGTGACATTTCCCACCCCGGGATTGTTTGTGGAATAATCAAGTTCAATGGTCTCAAGACTGGTATCTACCACTACAAATTTCACCACAAAAGCCTTTTCCATTGATGTGGTTGCTATATCAAGATCAAGATTTAATCCATAATATCTGATATCAATTTTCTGTTGTTCTGGGGTTGGCTGCATGTCACGGAGAAACTGATCTCCATGTGCACGGCCGCATGGTTTATCTTCGTCAGTAAATGACATTCCACCAATTGAAACTATGAGCCCCAAGACGAACAATATCTGCTTTATGCTCCTCGGCTGCACGTCTATAATTCTCCTTTTAAATATGCCTGACGTCTTTCCTCGGGAAATTTTTCGATGGCATATCTCAGCATGGTTCTCGGCATAGAGAGGTAATGTTTTTGAAGAAACGTCTCTTCTGTGGGTCTACTCTTGTTACCCACTTCCCGCAACATCCAACCCACGGCCTTGTGAATGAGATCTTCTTGATCATGGAGCAGAATTTCTGCAAGGGTCAGCGTGTCCTGGAATTCATATTGCCGGATAAAATAATAACTGGATATGATGGCTACTCTCCGCTCCCAGAGGTCTTTTGATCTGGCTAATATTTCAAGATGGGAACGTTCTTTATCAAAAAGATAGTGTCCCACAATTTGAAGCGCGGAGCTGTCTACCAGGTCCCAGTTGTTGATGTATGGTATATTTTTGAGGTAATCCTCATAGATCTGTTTTTTTTCTGAGGCATCGCCATGGTTATATAGATTTACCAGTAGAAATAGGGCCGTGAGTCGGGCTTCATGGTACTTGGAATGGAGTAATTCAAGAGCATCCAGCCTATTGGCCTGTTTATGCCTTTTGGCCAGGGCCCGTAAATGTGGTACTTTAATGCCAAGAAAGATGTCACCTTCGCCATACTCGCCTTTGCCTGTCTTGAAAAACCGTTGGGAATGGCTGGCTCTTTCAGGATCACCCAATTCTAATAATTCGTTGAGAATTTGATCTGAGAGCTTAGACATAGGTGGTAACAATCCTCAATTGATTGATCAACATATCCCTTTTATAGACTTGGCCATTTGAGTCTGTTAGCGTAACGCGCCAATCCTCTGGTGGGATTGACAATAACAGGGTAGCCCACATGCTTTAATATAGGGATATCATTCTCTGAATTACCATAGGCATAGGATTGGGAAAAATCAATGCCATGGTCTTTCGCCAGATCATTTGCCAGCGTCACCTTCGCCTCTCCAACACACACCTGCCCCGCTGGTCTCCCTGTAAGGATTCCATGTGCATCCACCTCCAGGTGAGTACATAATAAATGGTCTATACTGAGAGCTTCCATCACCGGTTTGAGATAGTAGTCAATGGAGCCAGTCACCAACACAGTTTGATGTCCCTGCTCCTGGTGCCAGCGTAACTTTTGGGTCACATCAACTGATAAATTAGGCGCAAGATGCTCCTCATAAAAAGGTTGGGCTGAGTCAACAAAGAGTTGAAACTGGCGACCCTTGTAAAAACTCAGAAATGTTCGTGCCATGTATTGCTCATCAACCAGCCCAAGCTTTTTGAGGAGTACACCAAGAAGCAATTTCAGGATGAATGTCTTTGAAAGATAGCCTTGATCCTTGAGAACCTTGAATCCTATAGTAGCACTATCAACAGCCAGAAGGGTTTCATCAAAATCGAAAAATGCGGCAATAGATGATTTGGGGCTCTGGTTCATGACAACTCTTTTACATAAAAAATATTTTGTTTCAAAAATTGATCCATCCCTGGTTTCTCTAAATTGAAATCTGGGTTACTTTTTAACAGAATATTTCATCATATACAAGGATTTTAAGGCGTATAATCAATCTTAATTAGTTTGTAATCTTTACTAACTAATACTTGATCTAATTGCCCATAAATATTATTCTATTCCCAATATTTGAACATTGAGGTTGAACTATGAATATCATTGATCAGTTCACTGCAACGGCACAGAAGAATCCCGCCCGTATTGTATATCCTGAAGCGAGTGATCCACGGATTTTAAAAGCTGTGGTGCAGGTGCAGGAGCTGAAGATCGCACGCCCCATTCTGATTGGGAATCCAGAACAAATTCGCACTGTGGCCAAAGCGCATCATTGCGATCTTGGCAGTATGGAAATCATTGACAGTAAAAACGATTCACGTCTGGAAACCTATTCTCAAATTTATGCCAACAAACGAAGTCTCCGTCAAGCCATTGCTCAAAAGCTGGTTCGCAAACCGCTCTCCTTCGGCGGCATGATGGTGAGTCAGGGTGCAGCCGATGGGATGGTAGCAGGTGTGGCCACTGCCACCAGCATTGTGATCCAAACTGCAACGCTTACTGTGGGTTTTCAGGAAGGACTCTCCACCCCAAGTAGTTTCTTCATCATGATTATCCCTGAATTTCAGGGTGAAAAGGATAAGATCTTTCTGTTCGCAGACTCAGCAGTGAACATTCAACCCACCGCCCAACAATTGGCTGAGATCGCTATCGCCTCTGGGACAAATGCCCAAGCCCTCCTGGGGATAGATCCCAAAATCGCCTTTCTTTCATTCTCAACCAAGGGTTCTGCAGGACATGAGGATGCAGACAAGGTGCTTGAAGCGCTTGATATTGCTAAAAAGATCAAGCCTGAATTTGACATGGATGGTGAACTACAGCTTGATGCAGCCATCGTTCCTAGTGTGGCTGCAAAAAAGGTCAAGGAAAGCACAGTAGCTGGCCAGGCCAATGTGTTGATCTTTCCAGATCTTGATTCAGGAAATATTGGTTACAAGCTGGTCCAATATATGGCCAATGCCAAGGCTATCGGACCAATACTTCAAGGGTTTGCAAAGCCCGTCAATGACATGAGTCGTGGAGCCAGCGTTGATGACCTCATCGCTGTTACGGCTATCACATCAGTCCAGGCCAGGGGATAGCTCTTCATGAAAATTCTAGTCTTTAATTGCGGGAGTTCTTCCATAAAATTCAAACTCTTTCACATGCCTCAAGAAAATGTTCTGGCTGAAGGACTGGTTGAGCGTGTGGGATCCGAAGATGCTTTTGCTTCCCTAAAAACACCTCGGGGTAAGATCGAAAAAAATCAGGGAATCGCTGACTACCCCGCTGGATTTGCAGTCATCAAAAACATGCTTCTCAATCCCGAAAGTGGTGTCATTCATTCTCTATCTGAAATCAATGCCTGCGGGCATCGTGTGGTTCATGGAGGGGAAAGCTTTGGTGGATCTATGCCTATAGATGATGAACTGGAGGAAGGTATTGAAGCTGTATTTGAGCTAGCCCCTCTTCATAATCCTCCCAATTTGACTGGAATACAACAAGCCCGGCGCATGTTTGGTGATATTCCTCAGGTTGCCTGTTTCGATACAGCATTTCACCATAGTATTCCTGAGGTGGCCTACCGCTATGCCCTGCCGGAGAAGTTGTATTCTGAATACCAGATCAGACGCTACGGTTTTCATGGTATGTCCCATCAATATGTAGCTCGACAGGCAGCCCAGATGATGGGAATGCATAAATACTCTGTAAATCTGATTACCTGCCATCTGGGAAATGGATCTTCAATTGCTGCCATTAGAGATGGTCACTCCGTTGATACCAGCATGGGACTCACTCCGCTGGAGGGTCTTGTTATGGGAACCCGCAGTGGTGATCTGGACCCCGGTATTCTTTTCTATCTCAATCGCAAAGGCTATGACACGGATAGCCTGGATATCCTGCTTAACAAGCAATCTGGTCTCCTCGGGGTCTCTGGGAGTTCCAATGATGTCCGTGATCTTGAATTAAAAGCCGATGGTGGAGATGATAGAGCAGAGTTGGCTCTTAATATTTTTGCCTATCGTATAAAAAAATATATCGGTGCTTATATGGCTGTGCTAAACCGTGTTGATGCCATCGTTTTTACTGGAGGTATCGGCGAAAATGGTGCCGCCATGCGCCATCGAATTCTGTCAGACATGGATCAACAAGGTGTCGTAATTGACGAAATGAGAAATGAAGTTCATGCAGGGGTGGCAGGTGAAATTCAAGGAACCACATCTAGAATCAAGGTCATGATTATCCCAACCAATGAGGAACTGGCCATTGCTCGAGATACTTTCAAACTAACCACAAAAAAACATTGATAAATCGGGAGATAAACTATGTCAACTATAGATCGAATTAAGATTGTCGCCGCTGAGCTGTTAAAGATTGAAGCTTCACGAGTCCAGGATACCTCACGATTTGTAGAGGATCTTGGTGCTGACTCCATGCAATCCATTGAACTTGTGGCCGCTTTTGAAGAAGAGTTTGACATTGAAATGGATGAGGATGCTGCACTCGGTGTAAAAACTGTAGGCGATGCTGTTGGGTTTATCGACAAGGTTTTGGCTGAGGGATAGCCACTGGAGTCAACCATTATGAATGCTGAAGCCTATTTAGCCTTAACCCCGGAAGCCATTAAAATCCTGAAAGGAAATGGCTGCTGGTCAAGAAGCTGGCCCAAGGTGAAAGTAACCAAAGGCTTTGACCCCACACGTATCGCTGGAACCATTTTTCGAGGGGAGGTTCGAATTGGAAGCCTCGATGGGGAGTTCGTACCCCGCGATGGTATTAGACGCTATGCTGGAATATTTGACGCCAACCTCCACAATGTCATAATTGGTGACAACTGCCATATTTCCAACGTCAATGGCTGGCTTTCCAACCTGATTATTGAAGACAATGTGCTCCTGGAAAATGTCGGGTCCATTGTATGTCAGGGAGAAACCAGTTTCGGGAACGGTCATGCCATTGAAGTCCTTAACGAGGGCGGGGGCCGTGAACTCAAGATCACAGCCATGACAAGTGCCCAGACTGCCTATCTTTCAACCATGTATCGCCATGATGCTGAACTGATCAAAGCCCTGGATCAAATCGCTGAGAATTATGCTGGAAGCGTTCGTTCCGATCGAGCTATTATTGGTGAGGGGGCGAAATTATTTCACTGTCAGAACATTGTGAATGTGAATATTGGACAAGGTGCCATCCTCAGGGGTATTCAGAACCTGAAAGAGGGCACCATCGCCTCATCTCATGCAGCTCCCACATTTGTTGGTGATGGCGTGATTGCCAAAGACTTCATCATTCAAAAGGGTGCCCATGTATCAGATGGAGCACTGCTTGCCTCAACTTTAATCGGTGAAGCATCTAAAGTTGGCAAGCAATTCTCAGCTGAAAACTCAGTCATGTTTTGTAACTCGGAGGGATTCCATAGTGAAGTCTGCTCCATCTTTGGTGGTCCTTATACCGTAACCCATCATCGCTCAACACTCCTGATTGCAGGCATGTTTTCCTTCTTTAATGCTGGCAGCGGCACCAACCAATCAAACCATATGTACAAGTTGGGACCGCTGCATCAGGGGATTCTAGAGCGAGGCAGCAAAACCGGCTCCTCTTCCTATCTCCTCTGGCCATCGCGAGTGGGGGCATTTTCAGCTATCATGGGCAAGCACTACGCCAATTTTGACAGCTCTGACTTCCCCTTCTCCTATGTCAATGAGGATGGTGGTCAATCTACCCTGGTGCCAGGGATGAATTTTTTCACGGTAGGAACCATGCGTGATGGCTTGAAGTGGCCAACGCGTGATGGACGTAAAAATTCAGATAAGCTGGATCAACTCAATTTTGAAGTGCTTTCACCCTACACAGGCCAAAAAATGATGCAGGGACAATCCATCCTTCTGGATTTATATGCTGAAGCAGCAAAAGGCCAGGAGTATGTTAGCCACCAGGGCATTCTCATTAAGCGTCTGCTCTTGAAAACCTGTAGTCGTTATTACCGCCTGGCACTAGAAAAATATTTAGGGGATGCCCTGGTTGCCAGGCTGGTTGCAAATCCACCCAAGGAATTAAAGGCTTTGACCGCTCCAATTGATGGCGCAGAGGACGGCAACAGCAACTGGGTTGATGTCTCAGGCCTCCTGTGCGCTCAACCCAGACTCAATAAATTAATCGAAGCAATTAAGGCTGGAGAAGTGACCACACTGGTCTCTCTCCAAAAAGAGCTGCAAAAGATTCATGACAGCTATGAAGTGGATGAATGGTCCTGGGTTCAGCAGGCCATCCCACAGGTCTTCGGCTTTGAATCCATCACCTCAGAAAACCTTAAAACCGTCCTGGAAAAATGGAAGGTCTCCTCGAACAAACTGCTCAATATGGTAGAGATGGATGCCTCTAAGGAATTTGAGGGGAATGTAAGAATCGGGTTTGGCATTGATGGACACCAGGATGATGATTTTGATAAAGTTCGGGGGAAATTCGAATCCAACTCGTTTAAAAAGCAATTAGATGAGATGAGAGAGTCGATGGAAAGCAATTATGACCGAAGTCAGAGCATCTTGAAAAATTTATAAACTGGAGAAAAAATGAGACTTATTATTCAACCCGATTATGATCGACTGAGCAATTGGACCGCCCATTATATTGCAAAGTGTATCAACGATTTTGCCCCGACAAAAGACAAACCTTTTGTATTGGGACTGCCCACTGGATCCTCACCGGTTGGGACCTACAAGGAAGTTGTTAGGCTGGTGAAAGAAGACCGTGTCTCCTTTGAAAACGTCATCACCTTTAACATGGATGAATATGTCAATATTCGTGAGGGCCACCCTGAAAGTTATCATTCATTCATGCGACAAAATCTGTTCAACCACATTGGTATTCCAGAGGAGAACATCAATATCCTGGATGGGAATGCAAAAGATCTGGTCGCCGAATGTGATGCCTTCGAAGCCAAGATAAAATCAGTTGGGGGCATTCGCCTTTTTCTGGGGGGAATTGGACCGGACGGGCACCTCGCCTTTAATGAGCCCGGCTCCTCTCTTCACTCCAGGACACGGGTGAAAACCTTGACCTACGATACACGTATTGCCAACTCCCGTTTTTTTGGGAATGATATTGAGTCGGTCCCCAAACTCGCTTTAACCGTTGGTGTCGGTACCGTTACTGACTCCCTGGAGGTCGTTTTAATTGTCAATGGTCACTCCAAAGCCAGAGCACTTTATAAGATGATTGAAGAAGGCGTCAACCATATGTGGACATCTTCAGCCCTCCAATTGCACCCAAAATCCATGGTCGTGTGTGACGAGGATGCCACCTACGAGCTCAAACATGGAACCTATCGTTATTTTAAAGATATTGAGCAGAAAAATCTGGAACCATTTACCATTTAGTTAGCGGTGATGTGTACACCTACCTCCATAGAAGAGGCTGTCCCAAAAGGGCGGTCTTTTCTTTTTGTTATGAGTGATAGGGTATAGAGGTATATGGGATTGTGCTTGTATATATGACTGTTAACATGATGGTTGTTCATGCAGAATCCCATATACCTCTATAGCTAGCTTTAAAGCATATGAACAACATCATTTCCAACGCCTTCCCTTTATTCCTGATGAAACTATGGTGGAAGACAGTTTTGGGGGGAGAGGAAAGTGTCATTGCGCTGTCTCCGTGAAATGATTTGGGTTCCAGTGACTTGAAAATGATGCTTTAGCTTGGATTTTAACTATATCTGTGATAATCCGTGCGAATCTGTGGCAAAAATAAAAAGAGGCCATCTCTTGTTATGAGACAGCCTCTTCGTGGATTTAGTTCTATTATTTGAAGAGAGAACTGTTATTTAAGTAAAAGGATTTTCCTCGTCTCCAGCCCTCGATTATGGGCAAGGGTGGCGATGTAGACACCACTTGGGAGCTCAGCGCCAGAGTCATCTCTGGAATTCCAGATTACCTGATGTGAACCAGCCGAAAAGTTTGAAGCAAATAATTGCCGTACTTTACTGCCTTTCCCATCAAAGATTGATAAGGTCACAATACCTGAACGAGGTAGTTCAAATTCAATCTGAGTTTCTCCATTAAAGGGATTGGGGAACACTGATATCAACTGGTGTTTTTCAGGAGATTCCGTCTCACCCACCGTCCCAGTCACTGATAGCAAGTCATCCAGAACCGCTGTTATTGCAGATTCATTAAATCCAATTGAGTTATACCAAACCACACCATCTGTATCGATGATAGTATTCCTTGGGATGGTCCCGTTACCAAAATCACTCCAGATACTGGAACCACGATCATCAGCTATGGGAAAAGTAGCTCCCAAGTTTGCCCAGGCCTGACAATTCAGAGAGTTAAAATCATTTCCAAGCCCTACAATCAAGAGCCCCTCATGGTTTCGTTCTTGGTGAAAATCTTCCAGGTGCGGAACCTCCGCACGGCAATTACCTCACCAGGACTCAAAAAAATTCAGCCAGACCACACGAGTTACAACTCCGGCCTCTGGCGCCAATAACTCCCCCAGGGAGATGTTTCCAGCATCATTGGCACAGAAAGTCACAACCCTGTCCCTGGTAGCCTGGGTAATGGTCTGACCCACGCTGTATTGAGCAAAAGCCGCTGATGCAAACATATTTAAACTTATGACAAGGGCGATGACGAGATGCCTTGACCTACCTGATTTTTTCATACCAACTCCATTCATATTTTTATTCGACCAAAGACGAATCCATTTTTCAGTACTAAATTTAGACAATTATTCAAAATAAAGTGTCAACTCAACGACATTTCAGTAAGTGATCCCAGGATTAAAAACAAGGCCTTTAATATGCTTTTCTGCGGTGTATCACTATAAGTAAAAAGATGAGATTTTTAGCTATTTGTCTTTCTTATTCCCTTAATTCAATAATATTTTAGGATATATTGCTCCGCACTTAAAATATTTCAGGAGATTAATATGATAGACGATCGCGATATCCAGATATTGGAATTACTTCAGGAAAACGGACGCGCCACAGCCAGCGAAATCGCCAGGGTTGTACAACTCTCAATCCCCGCAATTGGCGAGCGGATTAAAAAACTCACAGAAAAAGGCCTCATTAAGGGTTATTCAACAGTACTGGATCATAAAAAAGCGGGGCTAGACCTCACGGCCTTCGTCTTTATTGTCAGTGAACACTCCGATCACTATGACAAATTTGTTGAAAAAGCTGCCAGCTCGAAATCAGTTCTTGAGTGTCACTCCATCATCGGAGGTGGCTCCCACATTCTCAAGGTCAGGGCCAGAAATTCACAGGCCCTGGAAGATCTACTGTATGAAATCCAGAATTGGCCAGGAGTTAATCGCACACAATCCAACCTGGTTCTATCTACCTATAAAGAAAGTACTGCAATTGATCTCCAGACGCTAATAGCATAGACCTCGACAATTCTGAACTATTCTGACCATTTCCCCATATTTACTTTAATTATTTAAACAATATCCTGTAACATCTTAAATATTTATTGACAATTGACTGATATGCTTGTTAATTGTCTGTCATGATACTCAGGGATACCAAAAAATCAATCGTTCCAGTAAGGAGTCTTTCTCGTGGCAAAAATTAAAGCTGAATATATCTGGATTGATGGGCATAAACCCACATCCAAGCTTCGTTCAAAAACAAAAATTATTGAGGGACCCATCACATCACTAGACCAGATTCCAGAATGGGGCTTTGATGGCTCCAGTACCAATCAGGCTGTGGGGCATGATAGCGATCGCTCATTGCACCCGGTTTCCTTCTATCCAGACCCCATACGCGGAGGCGATCATATTCTCGTCATGAATGCAGTGGCCTACCCCGATGGAAAGTCTCACGAATCGAACAAACGTGATCACCTCGTTGAAATAGCTAAAAAATACGAAGTCGAAGAATCCTGGTTTGGAATTGAACAGGAATACACTTTTTTTCAGGGTCGCGCCCCTCTGGGCTGGCCTGATGGCGGTTACCCCGCTCCACAGGGACCTTTTTATTGTGGTGTCGGTGCTGATGAAGTTTTTGGTCGCGATATAGTAGAAGATCACATGGAAGCCTGTCTTCGTGCTGGCATTGGTATTTCTGGTGTTAATGCTGAAGTGATGCCTGGTCAGTGGGAATTCCAGATTGGACCATTGGGACCTCTGGAGAGTGGCGATCAGTTGTGGATTGCCCGTTGGTTGCTCTATCGTATAGCTGAAGAATATGGTGTCAATGCCAGCATTCATCCAAAACCGGTTAAGGGTGATTGGAATGGAGCAGGTGCCCATACCAATTTCAGCACCAAAGCCATGCGTGAAACTGGTGGATATGATGTGGTGGAAGCAGCCTGTAAAAAATTAGCTAAAAAACATGAAGAGCATATTGCGGTTTATGGTGCTCATAATGAAGAGCGCCTCACAGGTCTGCATGAGACTTGTTCCATTCACGAGTTCCGTTATGGCGTGAGCGACCGTGGCGCATCCATTAGAATTCCGCTTCAAACCGTGAAAGATGGCAAGGGTTATCTGGAGGATCGTCGTCCTTCAGCCAATATGGATCCGTATGAAGTTTGTGCCATTTTGTTGGAGACTGTCTGTTCCTAAAGACTTCTCCCCTTCATTTGGATTAACAAAGCCACCTCTGTCAATAGGGGTGGTTTTTTTATCATTTATAAAGGGATTAACGATAATCCAACGCCGCTTGTACATCGCTGTCATCTGGAGAACTCCCCCGGTTCTCCAACTCCTGCTTGATCAAGTCAAGCTGTTCTAAAAGTACCAAGCTATTGGTATCTGAGGATAATTCTTTCACAGCAGCTTTATCAATAAATAAACTTTTAATTGCCTCGGCAACACGACCTGGCTGGTAAAACCCCGGTTCTATGTAGGAGCTTAGAGCATGCAACTTGATGTGCATCCTACCATCCCGCAGTAGGCTCTCATAGCTGTACGCCCTGACGGAATCAGGTTGGACCCGCCCGGTGCCAATCACGGAGTTGTACATTGAGGTGAAACCAGCCTCTACATCTGTGAATGGTAGCTTGGTCGAAGTATAGCCGGTAAAGGGCATTTCAACCGTACTCTGAAGCAGGATGGTACTCGATTGTTTTCCTGAATAAACAACACTCTCAAATGATTTGCCTGGGTTGATAAAGAGACAGTGACTGGCAAGCGCCTTTGATTCATACTTTAGGGCCAGTGCTGATCCTCTTAGACATCTGTTCTTGATAAAGAGTACATCCTCAAAAACAGTATCCGACCAATTCCGGAGATAGGCTGCCCCGCCCAGTGTAGTACCGACATTTTCCATGAAAATGACATTACGAAGGATAGACTGAGATTTTTCTTTGCCATAATATCCACCACCAACATCAGCGGAATAATTTCCATACAGGAGGCTGTTCTCCAAAAGAATGGAGGATTTAAAACAATAAATACCACCTCCGCCGCCAGTTCTGCATTTATTCCTGGCAATAATCAGATTGGACAAATGGGGATTTGACTCAACAATATGAAAGCCACCGCCGTATCTTGCAGCGCCACCCTGGACCGTCAGGCCAACAATAGCAACCGGGCTGAGTTCAGTTTTCATAATGGAAATGACTGATGTGGAACCATCTCCGATAATTCTTGTGCTATAAATATCCTCGCCATCCTTAGAAATGAGATATCTTGAGCCCACCGTAATTGATTGGGGACCATTTATGGTGATATTCTCATGATAATCCCCAGGTGCAATCAGGACAGTATCACCCTCGTCAGCTGCCGCAATGGCGGACATGATCGTTGGATAATCTTCGGGGACACATCTACGGGTTTGGATACAGGAGGATTGTGTATTCTCCTCTTTTGAGGAATCTGGTTCCACTTCCTCAATGGCGGTTTCAGACTCCACTTCTTCTTTTGACTTATCAGCTTTGTGTAGATCGGGATGTTCGATATCCGTATAGAACAACGTTTTCTGTACAGGTGGTTTCACCGTGCTGGGTTGATCCACCTTCGATGTCCCCTGGTTTTCAGAGCACCCGCTAATGCAACAAAAGAGTATTGCTGTAAAGAGATAGAGTTTCAATTTCCGATTCACTGAATTGTCCCCTCGCTTGTAATGGCATCTTGTAGACAGAAGCTCTAATCTAGAGTTTTGATGGATTTCTACAAGTCGGTTTCTAAGGAGACGCCAATTTAGCACGGCAGGCGATTGTAGAATCGCTAGACATGTTAAAGGGCAATATGATTTAGTTTAACCTTAATCGTGGGCAAAGAGAGAGCGGTACTCGGGATGCAGACGCAGCAGGTCGGCGTGCTGACCCTCATGATGAATCTGGCCATCCTTGACCCAAATGACCCGGTCCATTTCGGCGGCGGTTGCTTCACGATGGGTTGCAACCAGAAAAAGTGCTTCTGAATAATCAGTGTTGATATTTCGCCACAGAATTTTTTCAGTATTAAGATCCAAGGCTGAGGTCACATCGTCAAAGATATAAATGGAGGTATTCCCATAAAAAGCACGAGCCAGAGCTACCCGAGCCCGTTGTCCCCCACTTAAACCCACACCGCCCTGTTCCAGGACCTTATCCAGATCAAGCTCTCCTCCAATCACTGCTGATTGAGTAATCGACTCCAGACTTTTGATGGATTCACGTCCCATGCTGATATTATCAGTCACCGTACCACTGAACAACTCGATGTCCTGAGGTACATATCCAATGATCTGAGCCCTCGATGCATCGCTGAGGTCATCAATACGAAGATCGTTGACTTCCACACTACCTCCTGAAGGGACAAACCAACCGGAGATCAATTTCAGCAGGATAGTTTTTCCAGAACCAACTTCCCCCACAACCCCTATTTTTTCGCCAGGATTGGCTGAAAAGTCTAGCGATTTGATGATATCCACCTCTTCACCAGCGAATCGAAAATGCAGATTGTTGATTGTGAGCCGTTTAATGGGCAATTCAACCACGTTATCATGCTCGGGTTTATTTTCAAATTTTTCAATCTCTTCCAGACGATCCACCGAAGATTCAGCCATCTTTAAGGAAACAAAAAACCAGGAAATGGTCCAAATGGGTTCAGTAATACCCGCCATATAAGCAATAAACGCGTAAAAGGTGCCCAGGGTGATTTCGTCATGGATGACATAGTATCCACCAAGAAACAGGATGACGACCAAACCGACCTGATTTATAAGACTCCCCAGGCTTTCCAGAAAGGATCGTATATAAACCACGCGCTCCTCAGCGTTCTTGCGATCCACCATATTGGTTTTGAAGAGGTGCTCCTGGGCTTGCTCCATGACAAACCCGATGACAATCCTGATACCCGAAAAAGCGCTTTCCAGGATATTGTTGGTTTGAGAAATGGTCTGCTGACGCTTCTTATAGGCTTCGTGTTGTAAATGCTCAGTCTTGCTCATGGCCCAGACAATGAGAGGTAAAGGAGAAATTGCAAGCAGGGTCAACTTCCAATGAAGTGTCATCATGACACCAATGGAAAACAGCAGGGTAAATCCAGCTTCTATAGGCCGCATAATACCTGAATTTCCAAACCAGGCCAGCTTCACATCACCGTCAATATCATCAGAAAATCTGGTGATAATATCACCTGATCGGTATTCGTTAAAAAAAGCAGGATCTTTGCGAAGGAGATTCTCGAAATGGAAGAGTTTGATATCCAAACCCAAAACCAGATTCATGATATATCGCGATGAGGGCAGTATCCAACGGGTGAGGGTTCGGGCAAGTCCAACCAATAAAATGATCCACACATAGAACTGCACATCCCCAGTCTCGCCACCGGCTGACAAGGCGTCTATGACGTACTTAAAAATGATTGGGTAGGCCGTACTGAGAGCAATACTCACAACCGTGATGAGCATAACCCAGCTAATTCCCTTCCAACGTCGCCTCCAGTAGGGGGCAAACCAGCCCAGGACGTGTTTTGTGGCGCTGAGGAGAGCCATTATAGCATTTCCTTCTCAGGATCCACGTGGGACAGCAGGTCAAAATATGCGCCGCGTTGCCGTATCAGCTCATCATGATTTCCAGATTCAATAATCGCTCCATCCCTGACAAAAATGATTGATGTCGCTCGACGAATGGTACTAAGGCGATGGGCCACTATAAAGGAAGTCCTGCCTTCTGTAAGTTTTTTCATGGTGGCCTGAATCCGTAGTTCTGTGCCTGGATCAACTGAAGATGTTGCTTCATCCAGCACCAGCACTTGGGGTTTGACCGCCAGAGCACGCGCAAAGGCAATCAACTGTCTCTGGCCATAGGAAAAGCCTTCACCACTTTCCTTGAGAACGGTTTTATATCCCTCTGAACGAGTGAGAATACTGGCATGTATATCTGTGAGATTGGCTGCTGCTTCCAGGTCCTGTCGCGTCACCTCAGAACGGAAAGCCCTCAGGTTTTCTTCAATGGGAGCCGGAAACAGAAACAGATCCTGGAGTACCAGCCCAAAACGGCGTCGATAATCTGCTACATCAAATTCACGGATATCAATTCCATTTAGTAAAATACGACCTGCCTGTGGATCCCTGAAGCGACAGATGAGGTTGATAATCGTCGATTTTCCGCCACCGGTTGGTCCCACAAAAGCAACCTGATCACCACCCTTTATCTCAAAGCTCATATCTTTGATAATCATGATGTCATCAGAATAGCCAAAACTGACATTCTCAAATACGATACTCTCAATTTCAAAAGGTAAATCAACTGGCTCTGCCTGGGTCTCGATATAGGGCTTGTCTTCCAGCGTGGAAAAAATTCGATCGGCAGCACCACCTGCAGATTGGAGTTGAGAGATCTGCTCAGTGAACATAAATATGGGCCAATAAATCTGGGCGATGTACTGGGCAAACAGGACAAGCGCACCGATGGTCAGACTCCCATCATTCACCCATTTGACTCCCAACATGAGCACGATCACAGTGGCTCCAACTTCCATGAAGCCCAGACCTTGAAAGATGCCATAATTGATAAAATTCATTTTGATACTGAAACTGTTAAATTCTTCTGTGGATTTGCGAACTCGTCCAATGGCCCAATCGGTCCGGTCAAAGACCTGGAGGATGCTTGCCGATCTCACAAACTCGCTGAGCACACCCAACATCTTTGAAAAATTTGATCTGTCCTTACGGAAATAGGGTCTGAAATATCGAAACGAAAACCAGGCAATAAAAATGACCAACGGAAAAATTGCCAGCGTGATGATCAAAAACCGCATGTCTACTGAGGCCAGGATAATAAAGGCTCCGATGATCATCCCAAAAGACATGAGCAGACGTTGAGCCATGGTAGATGTCACGGCTATGATTCGCTGGGGATCAGACTCTATTCGGCTTACCAATTGCCCCGTGGAAGTAGACTCAGCAAAGGGCAACCCCAATTTCAGGGCGTGGGAAAAAAGTGAAACCTTCAAATCATTTACGGCAAATATGCCTGCCTTTTGGGCCATCCAATTGCTGTAGAATCCCACGATGGCTGAAAGAATCATGGTGAAGAGATACAAGCCAGCCGACCAGGCCAGGGCTATAAAATTTTTACTGGGGATATCCGAATCAATAATATGTTTCAGGATAATGGGTTGAAATAAAACCAGGATGACACCCACAAGGGCCCAGACCAACGCAAAAAAGAAGGTCCTGCTATAGGGTCTTATAAACGGATAAACACCCCTGACCATCTCCTTAAGGGAGTAGGTTTTGGCATTGTCATCATCCAGGCTAAAGTCTTCGTCCCACCACATGCTAGTAGGTAATAAGGATCATTGAAAAAGAGAAGCACAGATTCTTATGAATTCAAATAATTAAATCTGAGTCGAGCAAAGAGAAAAAGGATGTGCGATTTTGCCCGGATTTAGTTTCTGAATGCCTCAAAGCGAATGGTCTTGCTCATGCCTTGTTCATCCATAATCGTCAGAAAATGCTCTCCTGCTGACAGATCAACAGCCAGGGTATGCAATGAATCTGTTTCTCCAAGAAGCTCCTGATCAAGCAGCCAGAAAAGGTGAGCATTGCTCATGGGGTGGATGGCTTCCAGAACGATGGATTCATAACTCCCATCGAAATTGCGTGGGACAAAGACCCGCACATTGTGTATGGGATAGATAATTTTCAATTCTTCTGTTGATCGAATGGCTTCACAGTCGGCCCTGTGCATGGGTGGCACGATAAAGCTATGCCCAATACTGCGTAAAACTTTCTGAACTGCAGGAGGCTCAACATACAAAACCTTTTTCTCCCGTTCCAAACGCGTCCAGCATTGTGAGCATAACGCTTCCCCTGTTTTTGCTTCAACGATGAAAGATTTATGATAGGGACACAAACCACTTTGATGACTCCCCATGGGTACTTCGGCCATGACACGGTCAGGGCAATCTGAATTCGGTGGATAGCCGCTTTGCTTGCAGATTTCAATAAATCGAAGACCCATTTCCGGTTTTTCAAAGGGCGCTACACCCGAAGGATCTGATATGGCATTAATGACATCAAACAGGACAGGGCCGGCGGACTGGGCACCACCCAGTTCAACATTTCCTTCACCATCAAAGTTGCCCACCCACACACCCACCGTGTACTCTGGTGTCGTTCCGATTGCCCAGGCATCTTTTTGTCCATAGCTGGTACCTGTCTTCCAGCTGACAGGTGTTTGATAGCTGAAATTTTTCCAGTAAAAATCACTCCCTGGTCTGGTCAGATTCTGTAGGGTCATGAGCACCTGATAACAAGCACCAGCGCTGAAGGATCTTTCCCTTATTGATTCGCGCTCTTTTGGGAGAATGAACAGATCAATCGGTTTCCCCATATTTCCAAGATCAACATAGGCCTGGACCAGTTCGTATAATGATGCTTCAGCTCCCCCCAGGATCAAGGCCAGGCCATACCCTTCGGCACTTCGAAAGAGACCACGCAGACCCATGTCTTTAAATATTTCATACATATCCGAGATACCGATGGTATTCAATAATCTCACTGAGGGAATATTCAATGAGCGAATCAGCATCTCATCCAGGGTTACCATTCCAGAAAAAGTCTTGGAAGCATTTTGGGGGCTGAAGGTTCCAAAAAAGGTGGGGACGTCCTGAATTTGTGATTGCATGGTGAAGGGTCCGCGATCCAGTGCCTTGGCAACCAGAAATGGCTTGAGCAAACTCCCTGTACTCCGTGTTGCCTGAATCCCATCTACCTGCCCGGAAAAGGCATTGTCAAAAAAGTTCTGTGAGCCAACATAGGCACGGACTGCTCCTGTAGACGTCTCTGCAACGAGAATCGCCAGATTATGAATCCCTCTCGTTTTTAGATTACGATGATGAATATCTGAAATTGAACTCACCATATTTTGCATGGACATGTGGAGAGTAGTCTGCACCATATTTCCTGAATGAAGCTTCAATACTTGCTCAGAAAAATGGGGGGCTTTAAAGGGTAACTTGATCTGGGTGCCAGGCAAAGGTTCTGCCTGTGCTAATTTTAGAGTGGCTTGATCCATATGACCCTGGTCGTACAAACGTTCCAGCAGCCTATTGCGTTTTTGCAGCAGCAGGGGTCGTTGTTTACTCAGGTTTAGCATGGATGGGGCATTGGGGAGCAGGGCAAACAGGCAGGCTTCAGACCAGGTCAATTCGCTGGAGGGTTTCTCGAAATAGCAATGCGCCGCTGTGTTTAAACCGACAATATTCCCCCCCATTGGGACCTGGGATGCATATAGCTGAAGCACCTCGGCCTTGCTATAATGAAGTGTGATCTTGACCGCGCTAAAGAGCTCCTGAAATTTGTGGAAGTAGGTTCTGGACTTCGGGGAGGATAAGCGGGCTACCTGCATGGGAATTGTGCTACCCCCACTTACGCGACGCCCAGATGTCAGGTTTGAGAGAAAAGCCCTGCCCAGGGCAACAGGATCAATACCAGGATGCCAGAAAAATCGTTTGTCCTCCCAGGTTATCAAGGCTTGTATGTATTTTTCCGGAAGCGCCTTATCCAGGTAGGGTGCCCGGTATTGATCATCTTCAGCCAGGGTAAAGCGAAGCAACTCATGGTTTTGATCAAAGACAAGGGTGGAGTACCTATCTGGAAATAATTCACCCGGAGGAACTAAAAGCCAGAGCAGAAGCAGTATGCCCGCCAGACTGATCAGACGGGCAATACTGAATGGTTTCACCCCCAAAAACTGTAATACGACCCCCAGTCTATCAGTTTTCAGATTGAAAATCCTATCTTACTTGAACCTCTTCTCCCATTATGCGTGCATAATATTCAGGTGAATACATGGTTTCAACAGATACTGGTGGCAACCAGAATTCTCCCTTGAAAGTAGGATTGATTTTGACACCAAACCGTTGTTCCCTGCGCCCGTTCAGATCAAAGAACCAGTTGACCCGATCATCACGAATGTCCATATATTCGCCCTCTGACAAGTTCATGTTGGCGACCCACTGCGGGGGTTGCTCACCTGTCAATCTGAGATTAACAATTTCCCATCCAGATGGTATAATGGAAGTCAGTGCAACTTCTTCGAGTGTTTTTGATTCACGACTATTTACCTTGTATACCACCCAGAATGCCTGACCCTGACGTACGGTTTTCACCTGCTTTGGATTTCCTTTCTCGTCATAAAATTGTCGAGAAAGATTAATGCCAGCAAAGCTCGTTTCAATTCTGTTATCCAGAGGAATCCCTTCCGTGTAGAGCGTCAGGAAGAGCAGATTCTTTGAGTCCGATTCGATGGTAACTTTCTGACCCCAATGCTCATCAAGGGCAAGAATGGTCTGAGATGTTTTCAATGTCATCTTTTCAGGTTCAGCATCTCCATATTGTATAGAGAAATTGACGTCTGATGCATCCAGACTATTCGATTTGTAGAATGAACCATAAGCCAGCAAGGATATGGCTGTCTCCTGGGTTGAGTACCAGCCCCTCTGATCGAATTTTTCCACGACATCCTTAACCAGTTTTGCTGCTGTGTTCATATCCTCCATCTTTATGGCCAGATAGGCTGAAAATGCCATATCCCTGAGCGAGGAGCCGTAACTATACCCTGTCTCCCGGACACTATTAAAACGATAAGTAGCCTGATCGACTTCCCTGGCAATAGCCTTCTGTCCAGCCAGATGATAGGCTGTCGCCAGCAGTTTTCTGGACAGATCATCCAGATCATTGCTATAGTTTTCTCTCATAAGATTCATACCGCCATCATTGGCCTCACCAGCTAAAGCCAGCAGGAAGAGTCTATAGGCAGCTACCCGAAGATTCTTTTTACTGATATCCCGGGCATTCTTCTTGGCTGTTTTTATCCAGTGTTTGTATAAATGATCTGGAACATGATAGCCCAGAGCCTTGGCCTCAATGAGGAAATGTCCGGCGTAGTTCGTACCCCAGGCAGATGAATTTGAACCACCAGGCCAATATGAAAAGCCCCCTCTATTCTTGAACATGGAGAGCCGTTCAATACCTGCATTGATGGTCCTGGAAATCATCTGCTCGCGGTGTGGATCCAAATCCAGGAGATATGGCAGAAAGAGTTGGGGGAAAACTGAAGAAGTGGTTTGCTCAATACAACCATAGGGGTATCTGATCAGGTAATTCAATCTGCGATTCAGCTGAATATCAGGAATACGTGTGATTCCAAGTCGGGCATGATTGCTACCCACCAACCCGAATTTCTCGGCCGTAAAGCTGATTTTCGAACCACCTTCCAGCGTCTTTTCATCCACCTCGGTGATAAATGGATTCGGGGTGGTTACTGGCATATAGGTCACACTATGCGCTTTAAAATCACCTGCAACTCCATAGACATAGATCGTATCTGTGCCAATACCCTGTTCAACTTTCAAGTTAAAGGTCACATCCTTTTCACCTGGTCGTTTGAAACTTACTGACTTCTCGGCTAACCCCAGGACTTTGATATTACTTGATGTTTTCACGCTGATTTTAGCATCCTTGATTGCGCTGTCATTTGCAAAAACAGAAACGGGGAGGGTAAAAGTATCGTTGGGTCTTAGAACCCGAGGCAAGGTGCTCAGGATCATCAGGGGTTGCTTGACTTTTACCCACTCTTCAATATGATTATAGCTGTTTTCAGAAGTCCCAACCACCATGATGCGAACCTCACCCACATAATTGGGCATGTCGAAATTCAATTCCTGGGTTGCACCTGGAGCAATTTCAATGGGACCCTTAAACATGGCGACTGGCTTAAAACGTTTACTGTCTTTATCATCTGCTCGCTTTTTCATCATCTCCGCATCCATACCGCCACCAATGGAGAAGTATTTATCGATATCTGGGAAAAGCGCACCAATGATTTGATTCAAGTTGTCGGTGGTTCTGACAGACAGACCCAGTTTCTCGAAAAAATGATCCCAGGGTCTTGGTGTTTTGAAATTAGTGAGACTGAGCAGTCCCTCATCCACAATTGCAATGGTATAACTTGCCGGTTTTTCAGCATGGGAGGTGATCTGTACTGAAAAACTTTCCTGTGGCTTGAGTTCTTCTGGCGCTGTTAACTCCAGAGCCAGATGCGAGCTGGCCTGCTCAACCTTGACAGGGATAACGCCAAACATGCGCAGGGGTAAATCATTTCCGGTGTAACCGTGGGGTTGAATCAAGCTGACACTGGCATAGACATTGGGTAACATGGCTTCTGTTGCTTCAACAGTGAAGGAGGTCCGTGAAGATTCCAGTAGTTTCCATTCACGATGAAGAATCTGATTTCCCTGTTCAATACTTAGTAAAGCCATCCCCTGCTCTGGAGATTCAAAAGAGACTTCAATGTCATCACCGGGCTGAAAGACCTCGCGGTTCAAGTTCAGAGCTAAATGATTTTCAAAGCTACCCTCTTCACCAGATCCTCTTGAACCCCAGGAGGAAGCGTAGAAGAAAAATCCGGAGCTGTGGCCACTATTCAGATCTGTTACTTCAAAATAATGACGACCCCAGTCTTCAACACTCATGGTATGTTCAATCACACCATCAATGCTGGAATAGGTTTTCTCACTCACCAGATAGGTGCTGGCGCGTTCTCGGAAATCCTGTCGATTGTTTCTATCATAGTGCCACCACCAGTAGTGACGATTCACATAAACACGTACCCGCATTCTCTGGTTCGGAACGGCGTTCCCTTCAGGATCAACAATGGCAATGGGGATTTTATGTTCTTCATTCTTTTTAACAGAGCGTCTCTTGAAGATATTTTTAAATCCTGCATAATGTTCGAAAGGATAAATTGTAGTGTGGGCGCGACTCTCCTGAAAATTTCCACCCTTTTCATAGACTGTGGTTTTCGTGAAAACATCAAGGGCAGAATTCACCTTACTTAGATCTGGAAGGCGATAATTAATTGATGCATGTCCATTACTATCCAGTCGACCATCATAAATATCCAGGTCCTGTCCTCGATACTCAACGATTGGGTTATCAAATGTGAAGGATTCATAGCCCTTGATTTGAATTTTCTTGTCTCTCAACTGAGCAACAGCTTTCAGTTTCAGCATAGCTGCCGGAGCCCCAAAGAGATAACGGGAATCCACCCCTGCCTTAAGATATCTGACTGGAAAGTGAATTTCTTCAGCGACATCAATTGCGGTTTTCAGACGGACAGGTTTAACCATTTCCACTTTCATCGTATGGGTAAATTTCTGAGCGCCGACTGTTAGCTCAGCCTGCCAATCTCCAGTAACATCATCACTATTGGTCTGAATTGGGAAGTCAACCAGACCATTGGTACCACATTCTCTGCGGTTTTCACTCACAAGCTGCCCCAAAGGGTTGGTTACTTTTAACAGAACCGGCATGCTCGCTGGGGGTGATTTGCTCTTCATGCGGATGATGGCTGAGAGATGAATAACATCGCCTGGTCGATGGACACCACGATCTGTATAGGAAAAGACATCCGTTCCACCTTTACGCTGGGTTCGGCCTCCCACATCAAAGCTGGTGAGGTTCCAGGGGGTATGATCCACCCGTAAAATGGCGATCCCTTCCGGTGTTTCACCAAAGATATAGTGACCCTTTTGGGTGAAGTGAATCACACCATCACCATCGGTGCGTCCGGTTTCCAGAATGCGATTCTGATAATTGACCATATTCAATTCCATCCCCTTGAGAGGTGTGGCATTAATCAAGTCAATTGCTGTGATATCGTAGCCGTCATCAGAAGTTTTAAGCATGAGGCCTACATTGGTTGAGATGAGAATTTTACTCAGGTTTCCATTACTGTAATAGAATCCATCCCGTGTGGGATCGTCATAATAATTCCCCGATTCGTAGTAAAGATACTGCTCCCCAATGTTATTCCGGGAAGTCGTGGGACTTCCTACCAGATCATTTTTGTCAAACCTTACATCCACCATGAAAACAGCATTTTTCTGGTCTTTGAAAAGTTCACTCAAATCAAGCTCAGAATTTACCCATTGATTTCTTTGGTCGGTAATTTCGATGGTCTCAGTATGAATGACCTCACCTACACGATCCTTATCCTGATATCGATCACTGCGATAGCGGGTATTATCATTTTTTTCCAAGTCTTGTAATGCATTTTTCTGAACAAAAAAGCCCAGGTTCTGGGAGTGAACTCTAAAGATTTTCAAATTAAGAGCTTTTACATTTACAGATTTGAACTGAAGCTTGTAATTGTTGTCCGGTGGCAAATAAATGCCTTCAGAAAGCCATTCTACACTTGGCTTTAAATTGTTAAAACGAACTGAAGCAGCATAGTCTTCATCCAGCTTGGGTTCGAACGCCGATGGCAATCCCTTGGCCAGAGTAATGGTATACTGCCGTCCAGCCTCAAACTCACCTTCAACAATGAGGCTTTTTCGTTTTATCCGAACCTGGAATTCAACATCAGGCTCAACGGATACAAAGCCCGATAAATCGACATCCTTTTTGATGCGATCACTAAAGCGAAAGATATAGGAGAGATTTCCATTATCAGAAACATCACCCTCCATCCGGGTGATTACCCTAAAAACATCAAGACTTGACAGAAATGCTGTGTACTTCCATTCTCGATCATCGGCAGTATATCTGGAGGGCAATCTAAATTCAAAGGTTCGACCCTCAGCATCTCTTTGAATATCATCAGTAATGACCACAATGCTGTTGGCATTGGCGTCAGAAGAGAGTTCCAGATTCAGATTCAAACTCTTATTTCTTGAAACACACTTCAAATCTCGTGTGATTTTTTCCAGATCAACGGGTTGTGCAAAACTCAAAGTTCCTCTTAAACGGACAATATTACCACCCTGATCACCTGCTTCGAAATCCCCGGCAAACCCAAGCACTTCTTGTTCTGCAGTACTAAATTTGAACGTTAGCTCATCTGTGCTCTGCGTTGATCCCACCAACAATTTACCGGAAATGCTCCCAGAATAGCTGGCTCCGGCCTTTAGATCTTCGTCAGGGATGAAGTGTATCTCACGTCTGTTTATCCAACGAGCGACACCTTTTATATCAGGAGAAAATGTGAAGGGGTTATCTGAAAGAATGCTGCCAACTTTATATTTTGGTACAACAGCTTCCCTGAAGGAAACCACAATATGGGCATCTGTGGCAATTCTTTTCCCAGGGGTTGAAATGAGAAGCGCCTTTAGGTTCACAGGTTCAATATCCTGCCCTTCCACCAACTTGACTTCTTCTGGAGTGACTTCCTCCTGATAAAAACTAGCCTCAGCCTCAGTCGTTTCACTTGAAGGTGTGGAAGCGGGAGCTTGTGAGTCAGCCTCCTCTTTAGAACAGGATGACCATAACAATACAACCAGCACCAGCACTAGATAGCGTTTCATTTCTTTTTTTCCTTAAAATGTGACAAATTAAAGATATACTTGTATCTCTCTGTCGTGACAAACAATGGCAGGCTTGACTTCACAAGTCGAATGATGAATGAACCCCCAAAACCATTAAAAATATTTACTGCTTATTATTCGTAAAAAGTAATCCGACCCGCAAACAAGACAACAAATATCCCTGCCTGACTATAGAATATTCAATTTTAGGTTATAATTAAATTGAGACAATTGAATGGTGGATGGATCTGGATATTGAGATTACTGGGATAATTTTAGCCGGAAAATATGGATTGGATCTGAATAGCGCCGATTGAGTTCTGCTTCTGAATAGCAGGTTAGAGCAAAGGTTGTGAATAAGCGTCTGGGATGCCGTTCACTGGCCTCAAGTTTAATTGGTTCCTGTTTAAGAATCTCCAGATGAAAATGATCAAACTGCCAGCCCCAGGTATTTAATTCCTCAAGGCTCATAAAGCGTGCAATTTGAGAACCTGTATGGACTGAATCATTCAGATCAACCTGAATTCCAGCGATATGTTCATAAACGGTCCAGAAGGGTTCTTCACCTGGCACCTCATGCGAAAGAATGATTTGAGCAAAGGGGCCATCATCTCTGATACTGATCACTTCACCTGCATAGATGGGAAAGATGGGCTCATTCTCATAATTTTTACCAGGTCTACGAATATCAATACCAGTATGCAAGTGGGCTGGAATGCCTGGGCGGGGAATTCTTAACAAGCCAAATTCACCGATTTCAGTCAATTTGATCTCCTGAATGGAGGTTCTGGTTTGACTTAGAATAGGAATCATGAAAGTGGACTTCTCCCCTGCCACACCCTGCAAAGAGTGCAGCATGAACAACCCAATCAATGCAAAAATGAAGGTCCTGTTGTACGGTTTTATAAATGGATAAACACCCCTGACCATCTCCTTCAAGGAGTAGGTTTTGACGTTATCATCATCCAGGCTAAAGTCTTCGTCCCACCACATCCTGATAGGTAAAGCAAAAAATACTGATTCCAAAAGGAAGAATTGCTTTCCCAGACACCTCCTAAGCTACAAATTGTAATCTGAACTTTTAAGACTGGAAAAGATGATGAAAATTCTATTAACAGGTGGATCTGGGGATTTAGGGCAAACATTATTGCCCCTTCTAACTGCAGGCTGTCACTCCCCCATTATTTTTGATATTCGGGCACCTGAGATTGGGACTGAATATTTTCGCCAGGGATCACTCCTGGATATTTCCCATATAGAAGATGCCTTGGTTGGCTGTGATCTTGTAATTCACATTGCCGCATGGCACGGGATTCACGAAGCGAGAGGTTTAAAAACGCCCCGGGATTTCTGGGATCTCAATGTGAACGGTACCTATAACCTTCTACAAGCATGTCTGATTCAGCAAGTCACAAAGCTTATACACATTTCCAGTAGCAGTATCACGAAACTGTCCGGGTATTATGGCTTTACCAAACGACTATCTGAAGATGCCGTAAAACACTTCCATGAGGAACACAATCTGCAGACAGTCACCCTCAGGCCACGTGCCTTCATCCCTCACTGGAATCAGGATGTATATAGCGATTTTCAAGAGTGGGTAAAACGATTCTGGCCTGGAGCTGTTCATATTGATGATGTCGCTCAGGCTGTGATGCTCAGTGTTGATCTCCTGAGTAGTGATGCCTATCAAGATCATCCTACTCTTACCGTGGACAGAGAACCAGATTACCCGGCAACAGAACTTTCAAACTGGGATGCTGATGGTCCTGGGAGCAGTTTTTTGAAATATTATGCCCCGTTTTCAGAACTGCTAACCTCTTGGGGGTTAGACCCTAGCCTAAAACCCGACACCCGCGATATATCAGAAACCAAAAGGATATTAGGTTATCATCCCCATTATGGATTGAGACAACTTTTAACTGAATTAACCCATCATTCCGAGCTTGACTGATCAGCCTGTGAAATGTGTTTCAGAACATTTTTACCGTTTTCATTCTCAGGGTTAAGTTCAATTGATATTTGATAATGTTCTGCTGCCAGTTTTTTCTTCCCAGCAGTCAACAATGCCTCCCCATAACTGTCATGTGTATTCCATGATTTGGGATACTCGAGTATGTTCAAGTTGAAGATTTCAAGAGACTCACCAATTTTATCTGCAAAAAGGTATTCATAACCCAGAGCATTCATGGGAGCTTCAAAAAATATTTGAAGCTCCGGATTGTCGGATTTGGCTTGTTGATAATACTCCATTGCTGGACCAACACCGGACTCTTTGATCAGAGCTATAAATTCTTTACTACTGGCGATCAAAATCACACGCTCACCGATAAGCGCTTCAACTGATGTTGTCCACTTTTCCAATTGTGGACCCATGGGAGATGTTGCTGTTCTAAACCAGGCTTTAATTTCATCCACAAAGCGGGTGGGTTCATCAGCGTAAATATTGTGACCTGAAGTTTCAAAAACCACAATTCTGGCATGGGGATGAAACTCGGCCATGATGGCGGGGCGGTCAAATTCCCAGACGACATCATACTTGCCTTCAAAAACCAGGGTGGGAACTGGACATTCAATAAAGACATTTTCAAAATCATATACCGCCCAATCTGATGCATATGCAGGATCTGCAATAAAATCGTAAAGTGCATTCTGTGCAATCCTTTCACGGGAAGGCTTATAGTAATACTGACGTTTCCAGCCCCCATTAAGATCCCGGTTGATCAGATATTGAGGCATACTGATCTCTCTGGCAATGGCCATGTTGCGTAATTCATTAATTTTCTCTGCTTCATTTTTTGTGTAGTACTTTTCGCCCCGGCCCCCACGGAATTCATCCCGATCGACCATTGGGATGGAGGCTACCAGAACCTGCCCAATCACATTTTCTGGATGCTTGATGGTATAATATTGGGCCAGACCACCCCCAAAGGAGTGTCCAACCAGAATCCATTTGTCGATATGGAGGGCAAGACGCAATTGCTCCAGATCATCCACTGCCTGCTCAAATGAATATCCTGGTCCCGGTTCATAATCTGACAGCCCACAACCCCTCTGATCATAATAGATAACCTGGAAATCCTTTGAAGCGGCTGAAAGCCAGGGGTGAAAGATGTGGTGGGAATCTCCTGGCCCGCCATTGATCAACACCATGGGTGTGCCTGTACCCTCGATTTCACAATAAAGTTTGCAGTCACCAATATCCACATAGCGTTTCTCAATATCCATGGCATCACAAAGTCTTGGAATCTGAGGCAACTCCAGAATCAGACTATCTTCAAGATTATTCCTATATTCGAGAATATTGTCACGACCCTCTAAATTATCAGTTGTGAGAGTCGTGTGACTGCAAGCTGAAAACGAAATGATCAGCACGATCATAGTGATGAGTGAGCTGTAAGACTTCATAGTTATCCCTCTTATTGAATAATTAGAATTATTGATGCAAAAAAATAATTCTTGCTGCCACAGGTACCAATCATTCCGGTTTGAGGGTAATATCAATCTGTGAGTGGTAGTTCGTTGTGGCTAGAATTTATCCTGAGTCCGTCTGCGCGTCTGTCACCTTGTCATTTTGTAATACTGGAACGCAGGATTGCTTATTCATAAGCATCATCATGCACTGCTTTTACTGCCCGGCCTGAAGGATCATTCATATTCTGAAATGATGCATCCCAGACCAGGGCTTCCGGTGTGCTACAAGCCACTGAAGGAACAGAAGGCACACATTTAGCCGCTGAATCTGAGGGGAAATGCTCGGCAAAAATCCGTCTATAGTAATACTCTTCCTTACTCTTGGGTGTATTGATGGGAAATTTGAATTTAGCCTTGGCCATTTTTTGATCGCTAACTTCCTTCTCAACCAGGGCTTTTAAACTATCAATCCAGCTGTACCCCACACCATCAGAAAATTGTTCTTTCTGCCTCCAGGCCACACTTGCAGGTAAATAATCTTCGAATGCCTTTCTCAATATCCATTTTTCGATACGTTCCCCGCTGATCATTTTGTCTTCAGGGTTCAAACGCATAGCCACATCCATAAACTCCTTATCAAGGAAGGGCACGCGTCCTTCAATGCCCCAGGCTGCCAGCGATTTATTCGCTCTGAGACAATCATACAGATGGAGTTTCCCAAGTTTTCGAATGGTCTCTTCATGGAAAGCCTCAGCACTTGGAGCTTTGTGGAAATAAAGATACCCGCCAAAAATTTCATCAGCGCCTTCTCCAGAGAGTACCATCTTGATCCCCATGGCCTTAATTGCCCGGGCTAATAGATACATGGGTGTTGAGGCCCTCACCGTGGTAACATCATAGGTTTCGAGATGATAGATCACATCATGGAGGGCATCCATACCCTCCTGTATGGTAAAGAGAATTTCATGATGAACTGTATCTATATGTTTAGCCACCTTTCGCGCAGCAGCCAGATCTGGAGAACCTTCCAGTCCCACTGCAAAGGAGTGTAGTCGTGGCCACCAGGCCTTCTCTTTATCATGTTCCTCGACTCTGAATTCAGCATATTTTTTGGCTACTGCAGATATAATAGAAGAATCAAGTCCCCCTGATAGCAGCACACCATAGGGTACATCGGACATGAGTTGTCTATGCACCGCCGCTTCCAGCGCATCTCTTAACTCCGAAGTATTACTATCTTCTCGCTCAACAGCCTTGTAGTCTGACCAGTCCCGCTGATACCATTTCCTCAACTGGCCATCTGTACTGGAAAGATAATGTCCTGGAGGAAAAACTTCGATCTTGTTACAGACCCCTTCCAATGATTTCAGCTCAGAGGCCACATAAAATTGACCGCTCTCATCCCAGCCCATATACAGGGGAATGATCCCCATATGGTCGCGGGCAATCAGATAGGTGTTGTTTATTGCATCATGTAAAGCAAAAGCGAAAATCCCATTTAGCTCATCCAGGAAGTCCACACCTTTTTTCTCGTAAAGTGCTAGAATAATTTCACAATCGGAATGGGTCTGAAAGTGATAACCCTGACATTGCTCCCGTAACTCTTCATGATTATAAATTTCACCATTGACAGCCAGGACAAGTGATTTTTCCTCATTATAGAGGGGTTGCCCGCCTGAAATCGGGTCCACAATAGCCAGACGCTCATGGCTCATCACAGCATGATCACCACAATAAATGCCAGACCAGTCGGGACCACGATGTCGCACCTTTTTTGACATCCTCAACACTTTGGGTCGCAGTTTTTTGGCGTCCACTTGCAAATCAAAAACACAAACAATTCCACACATAATTAATACTTTCTTATTTAGTCAGATCCTCATCCTATATCAGTCGTGTCTCGCCTTCAATACGCTGACAACATCATTCAGGGTTAAGCCCCTGGACTTGATGAGTACCAGCAGGTGGTAGATTAAATCTGCACTTTCGTCCAGGAACTCCTGATCATCCCCAGCTACAGCTGCCAGGGCAGTTTCAACCGCCTCTTCACCTACTTTTTGCGCGATAAATTTTGGTCCCCGCTTCAGCAGTTTTGCCGTATATGAAGTTTCAGATGGAGTGGTTTGACGATAAGCAATAACCCCTTCCAGCTCGGAAAGAAATGTTAATCCAGGCTGTGGACCTTCTTCCCAGCAAGTGGCAGCCCCGGTATGGCAGACCGGTCCTGTTGGTGTTGCCAGAACCATCAGACTATCCCCATCACAATCGGAAACTATTTCCTTGAAATGCAGGGTATTGCCAGAGGTTTCCCCTTTTTCCCAGAGACATTGGCGGGTTCTGCTAAAGAAGGTGACTCGCCCAGTTTCAAGTGTCTTGATCAAGGCTTCCTGATTCATATAGGCCTGCATCAATAACACGCCTGTGATGGCATCCTGAATAATGGCTGGAATGAGACCCTGCTGTTTGTCCCACGCTAACTGATCGAGATTTTCTCGAGTAACTTTCACTTCCGTACCTCCACACCTGATTCTGATAAATATTTCTTCAATTCCTGAATATCCAGCACGCGCTTATGGAATACGCTGGCAGCCAGGGCTCCGTCCACACCACTTTTTTCAAACACCTCTTTGAAATGCTCTCGGGTTCCTGCCCCACCTGATGCAATAAGGGGGAGATCACAACTCAATCGCGCTTGCGTCAACTGAATGGTATCATATCCCTGCCGCACCCCATCCTGATTCATACAATTGAGGACAATTTCACCTGCACCCAACTGCTGAACCTCATGGATCCAATCAAAAGTCTTCCACGGAGTGAGCTGTGCGCGTTCAGCATCTCCAGTATACTGATAGACCTGATATTCTCCTGTGACCTCATCCTGATAGCTATCAATCCCCACCACGACACACTGTTGACCAAAGCGTTCATTCAGATCACAAATGAGACTGGGGTCATTCAGGGCTGGAGAGTTAATGCTGATTTTGTCTGCACCCATCTCCAGAACTTCGGCAGCCAGATCCAGAGTTGAGATTCCACCGGCCACACAAAAGGGAATATCTATGACCCGGGCAACACGTTCAATCCAGCTGCGATCCACGCTGCGACCATCACTACTGGCAGTGATATCATAGAACACCAGTTCGTCCGCGCCCATTTGCGAGTAGAATTCAGCAAGCGGGACGATATCTCCAACAATTTCATGGTCTCGAAATTTGACGCCCTTGACGACTTTCCCATGACGGACATCCAGACAGGGTATTATTCTGCGAGCCAGCATGACTGAGCCTCCTTCAGGGTGAATTTTCCATCTAAAAGTGCCTTGCCCACAATGATTTCAGCTACGCCTGTCTGGGCAACTCTGGAAATATCACCGAGGCTTCCGATCCCACCTGATGCCTGCCAGGTCAATTGTGGATATTTTTCCTGGAGTTCTGTATAGAGCTGATGGTTTGAACCTTGAAGGGTTCCATCGCGACTGATATCTGTACATAAAATATGTTGAACCTTGACTGCGAGATATTGATCAAGCACGTCCTCGAGCAGAACCTGCCCCCCCCTCTGCCAGGCCTGGGTCGGGAGCCATTTTTCCCCCTGCTCCCCCAGAGCTACATCCAGAGCCAGAACAATCTTATCAGGACCAAAATTTTGAACCCAGGTTGACACCATCTCGGGTTCTTTGATCGCCAAGCTACCGATAACAACACGGCCAGCACCAGCTTCAAGTAATTCAGCAACATCTTGCTCGGAGCGAATGCCTCCACCTGTTTGAATGAGTACATCAGTTGAGGAGCTGAGTGCTCCGATGAGCGTGAGTTGTCTCTGATTTATATCTCTGGCACCCTGGAGATCCACAATGTGAATCAGTTCGGCTCCATTTTTTGCATAATCTTCCACCAACCAGGCAGGGGTTTGATCATAATAGGTAACCATACTGTAATCCCCCTTAAACAGGCGAACGGTTTGACCGTCAATGATATCAATGGCTGGAATAATCATACTTGAATCTCCAGAAAGTTTTTCAGAAGTTGAGCTCCAGCCGCGCTTGATCGCTCAGGATGAAATTGAACACCCATGAAATTTTGGTGTGCAATGGCAGCTGAAAAACGACTCCCATATTCACACTGGGCAATCGTTGTATCCGACACACCCACCCCAAAGCTGTGAACAAAGTAAAAATACATATCCGAACGTATCCCGTATAGAAGTTGATGATCGCTACACTCAGTAAGTGTATTCCAGCCCATATGGGGCAATCGTAGGCCCTGGGACTGCAAACCCCTAACCTCACCCGGTATCAGGTCTAAACAGGCGATATCACCCTCTGACGAGCTTGAGGTGAGCATTTGCATTCCCAGACAGATCCCCAAAACTGGCTGGGTCAGGCTCTGAATGACCGGAAGGAGACCCTTTTCCTCTAAAACACCCATGGCATATTGGGCACTTCCGACACCTGGAAGAAAGACGCGGTCTGCTGAACTGATGGTTCCGGGATCACTGTTGATGACCACATCCTGTGTCAAGCGCTCAACAGCGAATTTCAGTGACGTGAGATTGGCGCAACCTGTATCTATGATGACGCTCACAAAACCCCCTTGGAACTGGGAATTTTATCTCCCTTTTTTTTGATAGCCTGTCCCAGGGCTCTGCCGAAGACCTTAAACAATGATTCAACCTGATGATGACTATTTCCTTCCGTCGTAGAGAGATGGAGGGTCACACCCATACTCATTGATAGGGATCTAAAAAAGTGCTGGACCATCTGGGTGCTCATTTCACCCACCCTTTCAGTGCTAAAGATTGCTTGAAACTCCAGGTGGGGACGTCCCGATATATCTAACAGACATTCCGCCCGACACTCATCCATGGGCAGAGCAAAGCCAAAGCGTCCAATTCCCTGTTTACGACCCAGGGCTTGTGATAATGCTTCTCCCAGGGCCAGGGCTGTGTCCTCGATGCTGTGATGATCATCAATTTCAAGATCTCCACTCACCTGGCATTTCAGATAGAACCCGGCATGGACGGCAATCTGATCCAACATGTGGTCAAAAAATCCTATCCCTGATGATATTTCTGATTTCTGGTTGCTGTCCAGGTTTACATCAATTTTGATTTGGGTTTCTGTAGTAGCTCTTTCGACACTTGCCACCCTGTTGGATTGGGTCAGCAATGATACAATTGAATCCCAGCCCATGTTTTCAGGTTCATATAAAATACTTTCAATGCCCATGTTTGTCGCTAATTCAACATCGCTTGGTCTGTCTCCAATGACCCATGAATCCTGAAAGTCAATCTTGCCAGCCTTCAACAGGGGTTGCACCAGACCCAATTTGGGTTTCCGGCATGAGCAGGCATCTGCTTCAAAGTGAGGACAGAATAAGGTCTCTTGAAACTGGATTCCCTGTGATGCAAATATCTCCATGAGTTTGGTCTGGGGAGCGAGGAAGTCTGCTTCGGGGAAGGACTCTGTTCCACGGCCATCTTGATTGGATATCATAATCAGGGTAAAGCCCGCTTGCTGTAATTTCAGGAGTGCAGGGACCACATGGGGCTCAAGCTCCAGTTTCTCAAGTGAATCTACTTGAAAATCTATAGCTGGCTCTTTGATCAAAGTTCCATCCCTATCGATGAACAAGGTGGGTCTGGCACTCATAGGCTGGCCTCGTATGCTTTCATATTCTGATAAAATTCTTCAATTTCGCTTTCTGTTCCTACGCTGACCCTCAAGGTGTTATCCAGACCAGGTTGGCTGGATTGATTTCTGATGACCACGCCTCGATCCAGCAGGAATCTCATTACACCTGTAGTATCCTTAACCTGAAACAGAATAAAATTGGCTGAACTTGGGTAGATTTGTCTTATGAAGGAGAATTCCTTCAACAAATCACTGAGTTTATCACGATCTTTGGTCAGGGTTTCCACATCACGCATCATGGAATCAATACCCCTTTCACTCAGTGCTTCTCCGGCTATATCTACCACGGGTATTGGAATGGGATAGGGTGCGCTGACTTTCTGCAGCACCTGTATAATCTCAGGGGAAGCCAGGAGGAAACCGCATCTCAGTCCAGCCAGACCAAAGGCCTTTGAAAGGGTTCGCATAACCACAAGATTTGGATATTCTTGTAAGCATCCGACGATACTTGATTCAGGTTTAAACTCTACATAAGCCTCATCAACAACGACCAGTGATTTGCCAGAGGTCGTTTCGAGAATATTTCTAATATCCTTGGAATCGAGGAGGCTGCCTGTGGGGTTATTCGGCGAACATAAGTAGATCAGCTTGCTTTGAGGAGCCCGCTTGAGAATCCCCGGGACTGGAAGAGACCAGTCCTGTTTCAGAGGAACTGCAATTGTTTTAATATTATGGGTCTCGGCTGAAATTTTATACATGCCATAGGTTGGGGGCGTGTAAATGATACTGTCTTCCCCAGACCGGCAAAAAGCACGAGTAAGCAAATCAATTCCCTCATCAATTCCACGTGTAACCAGGACCTGCTCTCTCTGCACGTCGGCATAGCTTGCATAGTTATCGATGAGCTGTTCAGGTTGAAACTCCGGATATCTATTGAGCTGAGATAAGCCCTCAGGAGTTGGGCCTGTATAGGGATTCTCGTTGGCATTTAGCCATACCTCACCCGTTGATGCCTCGCGGCGTGCCGAAGCATAGGGAACCAGGTCCAGGATATGCTTAGGTGTTATCTCATCCAGCCAGGTCATGGGGTTTCCTCCTGCAGCCGAATTGCTGCTGAATTTGCGTGTGCATCCAATCCTTCACCCCTAGCGATTGTGATAATGGTATCACTTAGAGATTCCAGTCCTGCCTTGCTAAGGATCTGGACGGTCGATCGTTTCTGAAAATCCTTCAAAGACAGGGCATCTGTGAATCTGGCATAGCCGTAGGTGGGGAGCACATGGTTGGTGCCAGAGGCATAATCCCCTGCACTTTCTGGCGTCCATGGTCCCAGAAATATTGAGCCCGCATGGATGATTCGATCCAGGGTCTCCTCAGCATCCCGGACATTCACTATCAAATGCTCAGGGGCATAGAGGTTGCTGATTTCAAGTGCCTGATCAACATCTCTGGCCAGTATATATCTGGCATGCTGCAAAGATGCTCTGGCAATTTTCCAGCGACTCAATGCCTTCAACTGATCCTGGATGGCAGTTTCTACATTTTGGATCAAAGCGGCATCATCTGAAACAAGAATGACCTGGGAATCGGGTCCATGCTCAGCCTGACTAAGAAGATCAGCCGCCACAAAGCGGGCATCTGCTGTTTTATCTGCAATCACAAGCACTTCAGAAGGCCCTGCCGGCATGTCTATTCCCACCTGTCCCTGAAGCAGACTAACCTGCCTCTTTGCTTCCGTAACATAGCGGTTTCCCGGGCCAAATATCTTGTCAACTCTGGGAACTGATTCTGTACCGAAGGCCAGGGCTGCAATAGCCTGGGCGCCGCCTACTTTGTATAGGGTGTCTATGCCACACTTTGATGCCGCATAGATAATTTCCGGCGCCATTTGACCATCGCGTCCCGGAGGACTAACAATTATGGAGGAAGGACATCCTGCCAATTGGGCAGGTACACCAAGCATCAACGCTGTCGATATCAAAGGCGTGCTACCACCAGGCACATACAAGCCCACTGACTGCAGGGGTCTGATTCTTAACGTGCAGCTTACCCCTGGTGTGGTTTCAACTTCAATATCATCTTGCAGCTGTGCCTGGTGAAAGATATTGATCATTTCATAGGCTTTATCAATTGCAGTGCACATTGCGGGGTCAAGACTGGCAATTGCCTGTTTGATTTCTTTATCTGAAACTTTGAAACTGTCCAGTTCAACACCATCAAAGCGGGCAGTCAGTACTCGCAGGGCATCATCTCCAGATTCTTTGACAACCCCAAGTATTTTTTCTACAGAACCTTGTAGCTCCTCGCTGTCAGTCATGAGGGGTCGCTGAAGCAAATTCTTTTGTTGAGATGCATCAAGTGTTTGCCAATCGATCATACCTACTCCATCATTTTTTCTATGGGGAGAACCAGAATTGAGCTTCCACCAAGCTGCTTTAATGATTCCATGGTTTCCCAGAATACGGTCTCAGTACTCACTGCATGTATAGCAACCAGGTCATCTGAACCGGCAAGGGGTAGGACGGTGGGTTTCTCAGCACCGGGCAGGAGGTCTATAATGGCATCAACCTGATTTTTCGGGGCGTGTAGCATGATGTATTTGCTTTCCTTGGCAAGCATAACGCCATTGATGCGCACCATGAGACGATCAACCAGTAGTTTCAGGGATTCATTCTCAATGGTGGGTCGTCGTACCAGTGTGGCAGATGATCTGAGAATGACTTCATCTTCTCTCAGTCCATTGGCCTCCAGGGTCACACCTGTCGAAACCAGATCGCAAATGGCATCAGCCAGACCCGCGCGGGGTGCTACTTCAACCGATCCAGTGAGGTGGACAATTTTTGCAGTGACTCCCTGCTCCTCCAGGTATCGACCCAGTGTATAGGGATAACTTGTGGCTATGCGACAGCCGGACAGGTCCTGAATACTCGTATATTTTTGTTCTTCCGTGGTGGCTATGGAAAGTCGGCAGTGACCATAATCCAGGGAGATAAGCCTAACAAAGTCGGCCTGCTCAGCAAACTTTGCCCGCTGAAGACTTACTTCCTGCATAATATTGTCTCCGACAAACCCTAAATCCACCACGCCTTCCATGACCAGACCCGGTATATCATCATCTCTCACAAAGAGAATATCGATGGGCATGTTTTTGACGTGAGTGATCAATTTGTTTTTGGATTGATTGATCCGCAGACCACATCGTTTTAGAATATCCAGGGTTGCCTCACTGAGGCGACCTGATTTCTGAACTGCAATTTTTAATCGTTTCTCAGTCATTTTCTCTCTTTAAACCTTTCGATATCTCTTTCTCTCTGTTACCAATAAATGTCTCTGGGATGGTGGGGGTAGGTTCCTAAAACAAAAAACCCCCGGAGTTGGCTCCGAGGGTTTTAAAAATTTTGTCTCGAGGCGGCCAACTGTGCGCTAGCCATCCCGGATATGTATTCCGAACAGCTACATCAGATGATGATGATTATTATGACGATGAATCATAATCAGGTTCGGGATATTATTTATGCGAGTCATTTCCATGCTGAACGAATTCTAATGAATTAACTTTCTAAATACAAGCGTTAAAATCTCCTGAAATGTTTTCGTAGCAATGACTACCTTCGGCCCACATTTAAAGCCATATTTATAAAGTATGGGAAATGATTCAGTGATCAGGAAAAGGTGATAAAATGCAAAACAGCAAACTGGCAATTATCGGTACTGGAAATATAGGGATGTCCATCGCAGATGGACTTTTGGATTCAGGCTCATTTCAACCTGACCAGATGATGCTGACACGTCGCAAAATCAATCGTCTCGCTCGTTTTAGTGAGCGTGGTGTTTTGACCACTTCAGATAATGTCGCTGCTGTTGAGTTCGCTGACATTGTTTTAATCGCTGTTGAGCCACAGCAAATCGACGAGGTGTTGACTGAAATTGGACCCCTCCTGGAATCAGATAAACATACACTCATTTCAGTGGTGACAGGCGTATCCATTGACCAGATTCAGGCACATGTTGGCAACGGAGCAGCCATTGTCCGAGCCATGCCCAACACAGCAATTTCACTGAGGGAATCCATTACCTGCCTGACTTCAAACGATCAGAGTGCGGCCATCGAAATTGGTAAATCAATTTTTAACACTGTGGGCAAAACGGTAGTTATCGATGAGGAACTTATGGGGGCTGCTACTGCACTTGGTGCCTGTGGCATCGCCTTCTTTCTCCGTGCTATTCGGGCCGCCTCCCAGGGAGGCATTGAAATCGGATTTCACTCAGATAAAGCCTTATTCATCGCAGCACAGGTTGCCAAGGGAGCGGCTGAACTCATCTTGAAATCAGGACACCATCCTGAGTCTGAAATTGATAAAGTTACCACTCCAAGAGGCGTCACCATCGCTGGACTGAATCAAATGGAACATGAAGGCTTCAGCTCAGCCATGATCAAGGGGATAGTAACTTCAGCCAATATGGCCAGTGGGGTTTACAAGAAGGGTTAACTGCGGACGGAGGGTTGTCTGCCCCTGAATCTGTAGGGTGGCCTGTCATACTTCGAGAGCCTCAGCATGACGATAGGGGTTGTCTTGCTGAGGTGTCACAATGAGCTCGTGCTCCGGCGGCTGAGTTTATCGAAGCCAGAGGACGCATTGTCAGGTACCTGGGTATTTCGTCCTTCGGCGGTTTCAGGCTTCGACCTGGCGAGCAGGATGACAATACCTGATTAATCCAGAGCATCCCTTAAATACTGCCTGAAATCCTCATACTCTGTTGACATTTGCACCGCCTGCTTTTTTCTTTTTAGATACTGAGCCAGTTGGGGTGGCACTGGTATTTTCTTTCCAATAACTGGTTCAACACTTTCAGGGAATTTTGCTGGATGCGCTGTGGAAATTACCACTCCCGGCAGGGTGGATTGATGCACCTCTTGATATTTTTCTAAACCCAGGATACCCACTGCTGTATGGGGATCAATGATGTAGTCATATTTATTGAATATCTGTCGGATCATCTCTCTGGTCTTGATATCATCGAAACTCCAGCTGCTGATTTCTGCCCGAATCCTGTTGATATCATCATCAAACAAATATCGAATCCTTGAGAGGTTGCTGGGGTCGCCCACATCCATGGCATTTGAGATGGTTTGATCGGACGGTCGGGGCTTAAAGGTCCCTGATTTCAGATATTCAGGGAATACATCATTGCTATTTGTGGATGCAATAAAATGTTTGATTGGAACTCCCATACGTTTTGCCATAAGGCCTGCAGTGAGGTTCCCGAAATTTCCGGAAGGCACTGAAATAACAAATTCACCTGAATTCCGGCTCAATTGTCCCGATGTAAAGGCGTAATAAAATGATTGAGGGATAAGACGGGCAATATTGATGGAATTTGCCGAAGAAAGTAGGTGTCTCTGACGTAACTCTCTATCAGCGAAGGCCCTTTTTGCCAATCGTTGGCAATCATCAAAATTTCCGGATACTTCCAATGCTTGAATATTTTGGCCCTGAGTTGTCAGTTGTTTTTCCTGAGAGGGACTCACCTTGCCACTGGGATAGAGAATGATCACTCGAATCCCGGGAATCCCCAGAAATCCACTGGCAACGGCACTTCCTGTATCTCCAGAGGTAGCAACCAGAATTGTTAACTCTCGCTCATCTCCCTCAATGAGATACGACATCAAACGTGCCATAAAGCGTGCGCCAAAATCCTTGAAAGCCATGGTGGGACCATGAAAGGTCTCCAGAATTGACATCCCCTGACTGAGTTGGGTCAATTTCACATCCAGATTCATTGAGTTGGCCACAATGTCACGAATCTCACCAGATGGAATATCTGTGGACAAAAATTCTGAGGCCATGATTTGGGCAATTTCCTCAAAGGACAGGGTACTTAAGGCTTTTATCTGTTGTGGCGTAAGGGTGGGAATTCTTTCAGGGAGATATAAACCCCCATCTTCTGGTATGCCTGAAAGGACTGCATCCTTAAGAGACACAGGTGCGCTGATATTTTTTGTGCTGATGTATTTCAAGATTTATTCCAGGATTCTGGCACCCTGCTGGCTGATGGCAGAAATAAACAGGTCGCTTTCAAGACCCTCCTCGAGAAAAACCTGCTCCATGGCATAACCTGCCCTGTGGGCAATATCCGCATCTGGACACAAAGCAAACATGGAAGGTCCTGAACCGGAAATCCCACATCCCAGCGCACCCTGTTCCAGAGCAGCAGCTTTGACCCTCTCATAACCAGGTATTAATTGTCCCCGATACGGTTCAGCCAGTTCATCAACGAAGGAGCGGCTGATGAGATCAAAATCCTCTTGATACAAACCAGCAACAAAACCGGCGATATGGCCCATTTGTCTGGTGGCTGTTCCCATGGGTACCGATTTAGGCAAAATTTCTCGGGCATCCCTGGTTTTGATATGCATGTGGGGATGCACCAGAGCACAAGTAAAGGCCGCCGGGGTTGCCAGGGAAACAACATCAAGGGGATCCAGGCTATGTATCAAAGTAAATCCACCAAGAAGTGAGGGTGCAGCATTATCTGCATGGGGAACACCTGTTGCAACTCGCTCGCTTTCCAGAACAAAAGGAAGAAGCTCACGGGGAACCAGTTGTAAATCGAATAACTCATTAACAGCTATAACAGCTGCTACAGCGCTTGACGCACTCGACCCCATACCTCCCACAATGGGAACACCCTTTCTAATTTCCAACTCCATCCCCAGAGAAATATTTTTAGCGTCCATAAGCGCCTGGACAGCAACACCTGCCGTGTTGAACTTTGGATCATTGGGTAGGGAGCTGAAAGCCCCTGTTAGAGGAAAAATTTTAATCCCAGGAACATCTGAAGGCTTGGCAATGACGATATCCCCTGGCTCTTCAAGGGCAAAACCAAGAACATCAAAACCACTCGATGCATTGGCTACGCTGGCCGGGGCATAGGCACGAACTGCTTTTTTCACTTCACCCCCTCGTTGTTTTCAATCCCATCAGCAATCATCGAAGAATCTACGGTGTAATTCACGTTTGACCCGGACTTCATCGTCTCTGGAGATAACAATTGAAATATTACGCTCAGAAGAGCCCTGGGCTATGGCTACAACATTTACACCGAGCTCCCCCAGAGCACCAAAAACCTTCCCTGAAATGCCTGGTGTATGTCGCATATTCTCACCAACCACAGCTACAATACACAGGTTATCCTCGATGAGAATTTGGGCAATCCCATGGACTTGCATCTCCAGTTCAAATTCCTTTTCCAGGGCTGCTTTTGCTTTTTCAGCGCTTTCGGGCTCGACAGCAAAACAGATGGAATGTTCACTGGAGGCCAGAGAAATGAGCATGACGCCCACATCAGCATTAGCCATGGCCATAAAAATCCTGCCGGTCAACCCGGTCTTGCCAATCATCCCACTCCCCTGAATCCGGATCAATGAAATGGAACTCATGCTTGAAATTCCAGTGATTCGATAATCCATATCCTGCCCCTCTTTGGCAATCAAGGTTCCAGGAAATTCGGGATTGAAAGTGTTCAAAATACGAATGGGAATTCCTGCCTGCATGGCAGGCTGTATGGTGGGAGGAAAGATGACCTTGGCGCCAAAATGGGACATTTCCATGGCATCTTCATAGGTCATAACTGGAATGGGATAGGCCGCTGGAACTTCACGGGGATTGGCTGTGAGAATGCCATCAACATCCGTCCAGATTTCTATTTCACTGGCTCCCAGGGCTGCTCCAAATATAGCCGCAGAATAATCAGAGCCGCTACGCCCTAGCGTCGTTGTCTCACCCTGGCTATTTGAGGCAATAAATCCAGTTATAATTTGTGTGGAATCATGTTCCTTGAAATAGGTGGAGATATTCTTGTTGGTTACTTCAAAATCTACTCTACCAGAACTATAATTATCATCCGTCCTCACAAAATGTCTGCTGTCAATAAATTCTGCCTCACTGCCCAATTCTACAAGACTGGCAGTAATAATTCGGGCCGAAAGACGTTCTCCATAACTCAAAATCTGATTGTATGTCTTGGGGGCAACATGTCTGACCAGATAGACCCCTCTCAGGATCTCACCCAGTCTAGCCGTGTACTTCTTTACGTTTTGTAGTAGTATTTCCTGACGATGATTTGTGGTCATGGCCTTGATCATACCAGCATGCTTCGCCCGAAACGATTTAAACTCTATTTCGTAGGCATCATCACCGTTGTCCGCCAGCTCTACCATCTTTATTAATTGATCTGTTACGCCCCCAAAGGCGGATACAACCACAGCAATTTGAGTTTCTTTTTCTGCTTTCCTGATAAGTTCCAAAACTGCAGCGAGGCGTTCTGGGGTGGCAATCGAGGAACCACCGAATTTCATTATTTTCATATGTCGTGTTTCATTTCCCCTTGAGTTTCAATGATAAATCTACCCGGGTTAACCCTTGTGTGCTACACCAAATCCTAGAGTCTATCAGGACTCATTGACATAGGTTAGCCAGGATTTGTATTGGGGATTACGACCATGTACAGCATCCATATAAGCTGTCTGCAATTTCTCAGTGATGGGTCCCCTGCCGCCAGGGCCTACCACTCGGTGATCCAGCTCCCGAATGGGGGTCACTTCGCTGGCCGTTCCAGTGAAAAAGGCTTCATCAGCAGACAATAACTGCCCTACTGAAAGCCGTCCAACTTTAACCCTGAATCCAAGATCACGTGCAATATGAATAACCGTTTCTCTCGTGATGCCCATGAGGATGGAAGAGTCTTCAGCGTTGGTATAGAGTTTTCCATTTTTGATGAGAAAAATATTCTGACCAGCACCCTCTGCTATTGTGCCTTCCTGATTTAAAAGGAGACCCTCATCAAAACCCTTGGATTTGGCATCCTGCACAGCCAGAAGCGAGTTCAAATATTGACCGTTGGCCTTGGCAGTCGTGGGAAACGAACTGGAATGAAACTTTCGCCAAGGCGATACAGTTACTCGGACACCCTTCACCAGGGCATCCTGACCCAGATAGGCACCCCAGTCAAAAGCACCAATGGATACTTCCACAGGACAATCTTTTGGATGAACCCCCAGTGTATCATATCCATAAAAGGCAACGGGTCTGATGTAGCCGTTTTCAATCCCATTTTCTTTGATAATATCAAGACAGCCCTTGAGCATGTCTTCTTTGCTGAAGGGAAGATTTATGCGATAGATTTTTGCTGAAGTGAAAAGGCGATCTATATGTTCTTCCAGTTTAAAAATGGCAGGACCATCTTCTGTGGTATAGCACTTGACCCCTTCAAAGATGCCACTTCCATAATGCAATCCGTGAGACATAACATGTGTGGTAGCCTGATTCCAATTCACAATTTTCCCGTTAAACCAAATTTTTTCACAATGATTCGGCATAATTACACATCCTGTTTCTTAACATTCTTGTTCTTAATTTTTGATTTCATCAGCTTATAGTTCAGGCTGTCAACCAGCGCCTGCCAGCTTGCCTCAATTATGTTTTCGGAAACGCCAACTGTGGACCAACTCTGTTCTCCATCAGTACTCTCGATGAGCACCCTGACCACCGCTCTGGTTCCATTGGTACCATCCAGGACTCGTACCTTGTAGTCTTTCAAGTGTACATCGGACAATTGTGGATAAAAACGTGTCAACGCTTTCTGGAGTGCCTTATTCAGGGCGTTCACAGGTCCCACTCCATCAGCTGCGGTGTGTTCAACCTCCCCATTGACCCGCACCTTGAGCATGGCATCTGCCAGGTTGTGCCCTTCTCTTTCATAACTGACAATCACCCTGGAGTCCTCAACCTCAAAGAAGGGTGAAAAACTTCCCATTTGCTCCTTGAGAATGAGTTCAAAAGAAGCTTCAGCAGCTTCATATTGATATCCGCCATGCTCCATTTCCTTAATGTGCTGGACCACTTGTTTGGGAAGTTCACCTCTGCTATTCTGGAGATTGATATCAAGTTCTTCGGCCTTGTAGCGGATATTACTCTGTCCTGAAAGGTCTGAAATAAGCACCCGCTGTTTGGCTCCCACATCTGTGGGGATAATATGCTCGTACATACGGCTATCTTTCATCACGGCACTGACATGAATGCCACCCTTGTGGGCAAAGGCTGATTTTCCCACAAAGGGAGCCCGATCATCGGGATGTAGATTCATGATTTCGAAGACATAGTTGGCCATTTTTGTTAGTTGAGTAAGATCAACAGGATGTTTCAGGTCAAGACCAAGCTTCAAAAGTAGATTTGGAATAACGGTGCTGAGATTGGCATTCCCACAACGCTCTCCCACACCATTCATGGTTCCCTGGACATGATTGGCACCTGTTTGGACGGCTATAATGGTGTTGGCCGCAGCCATGCCCCCATCATTGTGGGCGTGAATTCCAACTGGGACATGAAAAGTATCCAATACATGCTGGGTTGCCTGTGCAACTTCATGGGGCAATGTTCCACCATTGGTGTCACATAATACCAGCGTATCGGCGCCCCCGGCCTGGGCGGCCCTGAGCATTTCCATGGCGAACTCTGGTGAATCCTTATAGCCATCAAAGAAATGCTCCGCATCAAAAACAACCCGACGGCCTTCCTGGACCAGATAGGCCACTGATCTTTCAATCAATTCTGAATTCTGGGTGGAAGTAAGACCCAGACCCTTCTCAGCATGCAGTCGCCAGGTCTTTCCGAAGATGGAAACCACCTCGGTTTCGGCTTTTAGCAAAGCATTCAGATTTGGGTCTGAGGTAACGCCCTCAATCGTTCTGGCCGTAGAGCCAAAGGCACAAATTTTAGCCTGTTGCCAGGTCATATTCCTGGCCCGGGCAAAAAACTCCTGATCCCTGGGATTTGAGCCAGGCCAGCCTCCCTCAAGCACACCAATACCGAACTCATCCAGACGCTGGGCAATGTGGAGCTTATCATCTACTGAAAGATTTACGCCTTCTCCCTGGGTACCGTCTCTCAGGGTTGAATCAAATAACTCAATGGTTCTATGGTCAGACACGTCAACGCACCTCTTGGGTTAGCCAGCTATTTTTTTTGAGGTGTTTGCTTTCAAAATCAGCAATTTCCTGTTTGTAGGAGAGGGTTTGGCCAATTTCATCCAAACCATTCAGCAGACTGTATTTTCGATATGCATCCAGATCAAACCCAAAGCGAGTTCCCGCACTACTGGTAACCGTTTGCTCCTCAAGATCAACACTGAGTGTAAAGCCAGGAATGCTCACCGTCGCTTTGAATAGCTCCTCAATTTGAGGGGATGAGAGAACAATTGGCAGCATGCCATTTTTGAAGCAGTTCGAATAAAAGATGTCCGCAAAGCTCTCTGCCAGAATGACCTTAAACCCATAATCCAGTAGTGCCCAGGGAGCATGTTCACGACTGGATCCACATCCAAAATTCTCTCTGGTTAATAATACGGTAGCGCCTTGATAGCGCCCATCATTGAGGACAAAGTCTTGATTCAGTGGGCGACTACTGCAATCCTGACCAGGTTCGCCATGATCCAGATAGCGCCATTCGTCAAATAAATAGGGACCAAAACCTGTTCTGCGGATTGATTTCAGGAATTGCTTGGGGATGATGGCATCAGTGTCCACGTTGGATCTATCCAGGGGAGCTACCAAACCATGATGTGATGTAAATTTCTGCATCTTAGTTCTCGTAATATTTAGTGACATCGGTGACATGACCAGTTATAGCTGCGGCTGCGGCCATGGCAGGACTTAAAAGATGGGTTCGCCCCCCCTGCCCCTGGCGTCCTTCAAAGTTTCGATTTGAAGTTGAAGCACAGCGTTCACCAGGCTCCAGACGATCTGCATTCATAGCCAGACACATGGAACATCCTGGTTCTCGCCACTCAAAACCTGCATCCAGGAAAATCTTATCCAGACCCTCTGCTTCTGCCTGGGCTTTCACAGGACCTGATCCAGGGACCACCATGGCCAGTGAAATATTTGTGGCGATGCTCTGGCCCTTTACGATGCGGGCTGCTTCCCTGAGGTCTTCAATACGTGAATTGGTGCAGGAGCCGATAAATATTTTATCAAAGGTTATTTGTTGAATGGGCATGCCAGGAGTAAGACCCATATACTTCAGCGCATTATTGATTTGTTCAGCTTTATTGGGGTCGGAGGCATCTGGCACAAAGCCATCTACTGGAGCCACCATCTCTGGTGAGGTTCCCCAGGTAACCATGGGCTTGAGGTCTGATGCATCAATCACAACGGTTTTATCATATGTTGCATCGGCGTCAGATTGGAGGGTTCTCCAATATGATTCTGCAGTTTCCCAGGCGGATGCCCTGGGAGCAAAGTTGCGTCCCTTGACATATGCAATGGTGGTATCATCCACTGCAATAAGACCAGCCCTGGCGCCTGCTTCGATGGTCATGTTACAGACCGTCATGCGACCTTCCATGGACATCATCCGGATGGCTTCACCACCAAATTCGATGGCATAACCGGTCCCACCTGCAGTGCCGATTTGGCCAATGATAGCCAGGATCAAATCCTTGGCTGTGACCCCTGCATGAAACGCTCCATCCACCTGCACCAGCATGTTTTTTGATTTTTCCTGCACCAGACATTGGGTTGCCAGGACATGTTCAACTTCCGAGGTGCCGATTCCAAAGGCCAGGGCACCCAGAGCACCGTGGGTTGAGGTATGAGAATCGCCGCAAACGATGGTCATACCAGGCAGGGTTATACCCTGTTCGGGACCAATGACATGGACAATCCCCTGACGCGGGTCAGACATATCAAAATTGGTGATGCCCAATTCAGCAGTATTACTGGCCAGCGTGTCTATTTGGAGTTTTGAGACCGGGTCTTCAACACCTTTGTCCCGATCTTTGGTGGGAATGTTGTGATCAGGAACGGCCACATTTGCATCTTTGCGCCACGGGGCTCTTTTGTTCATCCTGAGACCTTCAAAGGCTTGAGGTGATGTGACTTCGTGTATCAATTGTCGATCGATATATAGCAGACTGGTACCGTTGTCGTTCTTCCGAACTTCATGGCTTTCCCAGAGCTTATCGTATAATGTTTTTCCTGCCATTAGACGTGTTCTTTCACCGTTTCAGTAGTTAGATCTAATTCCTGTTTCTTTTTGTGCTGATTCAGGGCTTCCAGATAGGCTTTGGCGCTGGCCTCAATGGTGTCTGTGGAGATTCCACGACCGGCATAGATGTCCCCATTGTGATGCAGCCTCAAGGTCACCTCTCCCAGAGCGCTTTTTCCACGGGTAATGGAACGAACCTGATAGTATTCAAGCTTGAACTGCTGGCGAATACCCAGGGCTCGTGCAATGGCTCTGAAACAGGCTGCAACCGGACCATCCCCAGTGGCTGAATCCTGATATTCCCCCTCAGGTGTTAAGACGCGTACGATGGCCACAGGAATGGTGGTGGTTCCAAGATTGACATGCAAATAGTCCAGCTTGTAGAAAGCATCTTCCTGGTCAAGAACTTCACCCATGATGGCGCGAAGGTCTTCATCAAAGACTTCCTTTTTTTTGTCTGCCAGTACCACAAATGCTTTGTAGATGATTTTGAGGTGTTCTTTATCCAGATGATATCCCAGCGCTTCCAGGCGAGATTTCAAGCCAGCCCTTCCAGAATGTCGACCAAGGACAATTTTACTTTCTCCAATTCCAATTGAATCTGGATTCATGATCTCATAGGTATTTCGGTTTTTAAGCATGCCATCCTGATGAATTCCAGCTTCATGGGCAAAGGCATTTTCACCAACAATGGCCTTATTGGGCTGGACCAACATGCCGGTGTACATGGACACCATGCGGCTGGTGTTCATTATTTCCTGAGTATGGATGTCGGTATGACAATTCCATAAATCAGCTCGAATCTTCAAGGCCATGACGATCTCTTCCAGGGAAGCGTTCCCGGCCCGTTCGCCAATCCCATTGATTGTACATTCAACTTGTCTGGCTCCTTGAGAGATCGCCGTTAATGAGTTGGCGACAGCCAATCCAAGATCGTTGTGACAGTGTACACTGATAACGGCTTGATCGATGTTGGGAACTCTTTCTTTCAATGCGGCAATCTTTTGACCGAACTCTACTGGAAAGGTATAACCTGTGGTATCAGGAATGTTGACTGTGGTAGCTCCAGCAGCAATCACTGCTTCAGTGATTTCAACGAGATAGTCTATATCAGTTCGTCCTGCATCCTCTGGAGAGAACTCCACATCTGGGGTAAAAGTCTTGGCATAAGCCACAGCATCACAGGCCATCTCCAGGACTTTCTGGCGTTTTTCAGCCAGATTTTTACCATAACGATTGCTTCCGAATTTTTGAGTGATATGGATATCTGAGGTACCCATAAAGGTATGGATCCGGTACTTTTCTGCTTGCTCCAGGGCACGTCTGACAGCATCAATATCTGGCTCAAGAGCCCTGGCCAACCCGGCCACCACAGCTGACACTTCGCCACCAATACGTTGGACAGCATTGAATTGAGTTGGTGATGAAATGGGAAATCCTGCCTCGATCACATCTACACCGAGTTTATCGAGCTGACGTGCAATTTCCACCTTCTCAAGCAAGGTCAGAGAAGCACCTGGTGATTGTTCACCATCCCTGAGGGTGGTGTCAAATACGATTACTTTATCACTCATGGGTATGTCCCTTGTGGCGCTGTGTTTTTGCTTCGATCATGCAACCCTCGCACTATTCTGTTTTAATTGCTTGATGACCAGATCGCTCATTTCTGTTGTTGTAACCAGCTTGTCTCCATCCTGGTATATCTCACCTGTACGGTAACCTGCTTCTAAAACTGCAGAAACTGCAGTCTGAAGGGCTGCGCCGGCTTTCCCCATATCAAGCGTGTAACTCAACATCATGGCTACTGACATGATCATGGCCAAAGGGTTGGCTAAATTTTGTCCGGCAATATCTGGAGCTGACCCATGAACGGGTTCGTAGAGAGCATATTTCTCACCGAGACTGGCTGAAGGGAGCATACCCAGGCTACCTGTAACCATGGAGGCTATATCACTGAGGATATCCCCAAACATATTCGAAGTGACGATGACATCAAACTGCTTGGGTGTGCGGACCAGTTGCATGGCAGCGTTGTCCACATACATATGATCCAATTGCACATCGGGATACTCCTGATGAACTTCAATGACGATATCGCGCCAGAATTGGGAGACATCCAGCACATTGGCTTTATCCACTGATGTCACACGGCCACTACGTTTACGGGCAAGATCAAAGGCAACGCGGGCAATTCGTTCCACCTCGTGTCGTTCATAGACCATGGTATTCCAGCCCTTGTTGGCATCAGCACCCTTGGGTGTCCCAAAATAGATGCCTCCTGTCAATTCCCTGACAACCATGACATCTACACCTGAAACCACTTCCTCGCGGAGTGAGGACGCACCTGCCAAGGCAGGAAATACAACTGCAGGTCGCAGATTCGAATAAAGTCCCAGGCCGCCCCGGAGTTGCAGAAGGGCTTGCTCCGGTTTTTGGTCTTGAGGTAAGGATTCCCATTTGGGACCACCAACGGCGCCAAGGAGGACGGCATCTGAGCGTTGGCACATTTCCAGGGTTTCCTCTGACAGGGGTTTCCCCGTCTCATCAATGGCACAACCACCGACCTGGGCATATTCATATTCGAACTTGACTGATTCCATTTCTCCCACAGTATCCAGAACCTTCAAGGCTGCTTCCATCACCTCAGGACCGATACCATCTCCTGGGAGAACGGCAATTTTATAGGATTGCATTGAATTCATTAACCTCTTTTTCCAATAAAGCTCATCATACCACGCAATTTTTTTCCCACGACTTCAATGGGATGGTCTTGATTGGCTTGGCGAAGTGCCTCAAAATTTTTACCACCTTTATTGGATTCCTGTAGCCATTCCTTAGCAAAAGATCCATCCTGGACCTCTTTTAGAATGGCTTTCATGCGTTCTTTTGTCCCGGCATCAACAACACGCGGGCCGCGGGTCATGCCACCATATTCAGCAGTCTCACTGACGGAATAATTCATTCGTGTCAGACCGCCTTCATAGAAGAGGTCTACAATCAATTTTAATTCATGCATGCACTCGAAATAGGCCAGGTCCGCTGGATAACCAGCCTCGGTGAGGGTTTCGAAACCAGTTTTTACCAGGTCGGCTACACCGCCACAGAGAACGGCCTGTTCACCAAAGAGATCTGTTTCAGTCTCATCCTTAAAATTGGTTTCCAGGGCTCCAGCACGGGTACAGCCGATTCCCTTGGCCCAGGCCAGCGCCAGGTCCCTGGCATTTCCGCTGGCATCCTGTTCAACTGCAACGAGGCAGGGTACACCTTGTCCATCCTCATAGGTTCTACGGACGAGATGACCGGGACTTTTGGGTGCAATCATAATGACATTCACATGAGCCGGTGGTACAATCTGTTTGTAATGGATATTGAAACCATGACCGAAAGCCAGGGTCGTTACACCAGATAGATTGGGAGCGACCTCTGCATCATAGATGGCCTTCATGGTTTGATCCGGTAGTAACAACATGACGATATCGGCTGAGGCAGTTGCTTCAGCAATAGTCATGACCTTTAGACCAGCGGCTTCAGCTTTTTGCCAGGAGGCACTTTCTTTACGAAGTCCCACACGGATATCCACGCCGGATTCCATGAGATTCAAAGCGTGTGCGTGACCCTGACTTCCATAACCCAGAACTGCACACTTTTTTCCTTTTAATAGTGACAGATCAGCATCACTGTCATAATACGCATTTACATTCATTCTAATTTCCTCTTAACCAATGGCTGATTGAATTTGTTTGGTGGTCCACTGTTGATCAGTAGACATCATTTCTAATTTTTCTTTTAATTCGAGGTGACTTCCCCGACGCATGGCCATCTTGCCTGAGCGCATAAGCTCTACGATATCGAATTCCTTAAGCTTCTGTAAAAAGGATTCGATTTCCATATCATAACCAGTGGCCTCTACGATGACCGCCCCCTCTTCAGAATCGATGATCTTGGCCCCATACTCACGGGTGAGCAGATCAAGCTCAGTGCGGTCGCCATTCTTCACAGATACCTTGGCCAGCATATATTCACGAATTACCGAGGGCACATCGGTGACATCCTCCACTGTATAGGCATTCACCAGCTTTTGAATATTCCGAGCCATATTCACTCTACGGTGTTGGTTGGATTCATCGGTTACGATGGTCATTCTGGTGAGACCAGGTCGCTCAGTTGCTCCGGCGACAATGCTTTTGATGTTAAAATTCCTGCGTCTGAGTAATGAGACGATCCGGTTCAGAACTCCCGGTTCATCTTCTACAAAGGCTACAATTGTATGTTCTGATTTCTGCATGATTAACTCCTATATCTCCATATCTGCAAACTGTTCTTCGGCCAGGGGACGTTGCACCATCTCATTTAGTGCTGAGCCAGTGGCAACCATGGGGTAGACCATTTCCATGGGTTCAACCACAAATTCGATGAGGGTTGGACCATCGTGTGCCTGTGCTTCCAGAACCGCAGAAATAACATCTTTGCGCTCTGTGACCCGGTAACCCTTCAAGCCGTATGCTTCTGTAAGCTTGAGGTAATCTGGTCCAGAGATGGGTGTTTCGCTGTAGCGATTATCATAGAACATCTCCTGCCATTGACGAACCATTCCGAGATACCCATTATTAATCAAGGCAATATTGATATTGGCATTTTCCTGAACTGCAGTTGCCAGTTCCTGGATGGTCATCTGGATACCGCCATCTCCCACCACAGCCCAAATATTCTTTTTTCGTCCAGCGAAACTGGCGCCGATAGCAGCGGGAAGACCATATCCCATGGTTCCCAGGCCCCCTGATGTAAGCAGTGAATTCGCATGATCCTGATAATAATACTGAGCTACCGTCATTTGGTGTTGCCCCACATCGGTTACCATAAGTGCTTCGCCTTTGGTTGCTTCCCACAGATCGCGAACCACAAAGGCACCATAGAGTTTATCGGATTTTCTGTTGAGGATATCCTTGGTTTTAGACTGCTTCATCCAACCCTTGATTTGATGGGTCCAGGCATCATGTGTTGCCTCTTTAATCTTGGGCAGTGCTGCAGTCAAAACCGCTTTCAAATCGCCCCTGATACCAACGTCTACGATGATATTTTTATTGAGCTCTGTGGGGTCTATATCGATATGAATTTTTTTAGAATTCGGTGAGTAGGTCTCAAGTTTTCCAGTGACCCGATCATCAAAACGCATCCCGCAGGCGATAAGTAAATCTGCTTCCTGAATGGCATGATTTACCCAATATCCTCCATGCATTCCCATAAACCCGATACACTTGGGATGGCTGGCAGGAATACCACCTATCCCCAGCAGGGTTACTGCCACAGGGATATCAGCCTTTTCCGCCAGGGTTGTGAGTTCATAGGTGGCTCCAGATAAAAGCACACCATGGCCTGCCAGAATCACGGGATTCTTGGCAGCATTTATTAATTTAGCGACTTCCTCCAATTCATTTTCAGAGGCTCGAATCACAGGATTATATCCTGGTAAAACATCATGGGTTTCCGGATAGAGAAATTCAGTGGTTTCATTTTGAACATCTTTTGGAATATCAATGAGAACTGGACCTGGTCGACCTGTACGAGCGATGTAAAACGCATCCTTGATGGTGGCTGCAAGCTTATTGATATCATTGACCTGATAGCTGTGCTTGGTCAAAGGGATCATGGCTCCCAGGATGTCCGTTTCCTGAAACGCATCACTTCCCAGTGATTCTCTTCCCACCTGACCGGTGATGCACACCAGGGGAATGGAATCCATCATAGCAGTGGCCACCCCGGTGATCAGATTGGTGGCCCCAGGACCTGACGTGGCCATGCAGACGCCAACTTTTCCACTGGCTCTGGCAAAACCATCAGCCGCATGAGCAGCATTTTGCTCATGTCGCGTAAGCACATGATGAATCCGATCCTTGTATTTTACCAATGCATCATAGATGGGAAGATTGGCGCCACCGGGATAACCAAAAACGACTTCCACGTCCTCCCGGATTAAGCATTCCCAGACAATCTCTGCGCCGGTTATCATTTTATTAGGTGTAGCTGTCTTACTCATTTGAGCACTGCTCCTGTATTTGCCGAGGTTACCATGCGACTGTATCGCGAGAGGTATCCTGATTTTATTTTTGGTTCAAATGGCGGAAGGGCAGCCATTCTCTGTGCGATTTCAGCATCTGTCAATGCGACGGAAAGCTGTCTGTTGGGTATATCAATGGTAATCACATCACCAGCTCTGAGGCTGGCAATGGGTCCACCGGAGGCTGCTTCTGGAGATACATGTCCCACACAGGCTCCTCGTGTACCACCAGAAAATCTTCCATCTGTGATCAGGGCAACTTCTGCTCCCAGACCCATGCCCATGATGGCACTGGTTGGCGCCAGCATCTCGGGCATACCCGGTCCACCTTTGGGTCCTTCATAACGGATGACCACAACATCCCCGGATTTAACATCACCCGTTTTTATACCCAATACGGCTTCATCCTGTGATTCATATATGCGAGCAGGACCAGTATGGACCACCATTTGGGGATCTACGGCACCTGTTTTAATGACAGAGCCATCAGGCGCTAAATTTCCATAAAGGATGGCCAGCCCACCCTCCTGGGAATAGGGGTTTTCGATGGATCGAATAACATCTTTATTCAAGCGGACTGCTGACTCGATGGTCTGGCCCAGCGTTTTTCCAGTAATGGTGGGTCGCTCCAGATCAAGCAAACCATCTACACGGGACAGTTCTTTTAAAATGGCCGAGATCCCACCGGCGAGATGGACATCTTCCATGTGTACCCTATCAGTAGCGGGGCTCACCTTGCATAAGTAGGGAGTTCTCCTGCTCAGGGCATTCAATTCATTAAGATCGAAATCGATTTCAGCTTCTGTTGCTGCCGCCAGGGTGTGTAAAACCGTATTGGTACTACCGCCCATTGCCATATCGAGTGCAAATGCGTTGAGGATAGTTTCCCGGGTAACGATATCCCGGGGTTTCACATCCTTCTTAACCAATTCCATGATGGCAGTGGCACAATCCTGAACCAGTTTAAGTCTGCCATTATCCGTGGCCAACATGCTGCCATTTCCAGGCATGGCCATACCCAGGGCTTCCAGGAGACAGTTCATGGAGTTGGCAGTGAACATACCTGAGCAAGAGCCACACGTAGGACAGCCCTGTTCTTCCAATTCCTTTAACTGTTCATCGTTAATGGTCCCAGCCTGATGCTTGCCCACGCCCTCAAATACAGAAATGAGGTCAACTTTGTCTCCGTTGGCAATTTTACCGGCCTCCATGGGTCCTCCCGCAACAAAGACAGCAGGAATGTTCATACGCAATACAGCCATGAGCATGCCGGGGACAATTTTGTCGCAACTTGAGATACAGATGAGACCATCCAGACGATGAGCTTCCGCAACAGTTTCAACACTGTCGGCGATGAGCTCCCGGCTGGGCAGAGAATAGCGCATTCCCAGATGTCCCATGGCAATACCATCATCCACACCGATAGTATTGAATTCGAAAGGTATGCCACCAGCTTCACGCACCGCTTTTTTGGCAACAGCGCCGAAGGCTTGTAGATGGACATGACCAGGTATGAGGTCTATATATGAATTGGCAACACCGATAAATGGTTTTTCAAAATCAGAATCTTTTTGAATCACGCCAGTAGCGCGCAAAAGACTGCGGTGGGGTGCCTTATCGAATCCTTTTTTTATGAGATCTGATCTCATACTTTTCTCTTCCCTTCAGTTTGCGCAAAGCTGAAGCCGGAAAGAACTTTTCGATCAGGGGTACAAGCGAATTTAGTCGGGGGTTAGCCGCCTCTCTGCTCAATCCTGATGTGTTTGTAAGTTCTATCAGGCGATCAGAGTGGCGTTGATAATAATAAGTACCAGGCCCAGAAGACTGAGGACATTAATACTTAAAATCTCTGTAGCTAGAATTGACTCATGCTCTGAGCTTACTGCCAGAGCCTGCCCGGTGAGGGGGCGATTTGAATGGGTCATATTTCTAGTCATGCTTCTCATGGTTTTTAACCTGGTATATTCTATCTCGAATTAACGGCCTTATGCAATACCTTTTTAAAAAGATTGTGTTTCTTCATATTTTTATCTTTTACCAAGGTCACGGGGCAGATTTCTGGCAAATATTTTGCCTATATTCTGATTTTGAAAAGAGCCCTACTCCCAAGCAAACCAAAAACTTAACTGTATCGATTCGAGATATTATTTGTCTTGAATTCCAAAGATCCAGGAGTGTTCACCAGGTTAATATTTTTTGTAGTAACAACATTCTGAGTGACTAACAAGACTCGGGTCCCTGCATTTTCTGTTTTTCTTGTTAGAGGCGAATATTTGTCATTTTCATGCGAAGCGCTCATCTCTTTACTCATTGAGCACAAGACTCAAACGCTGACTCACCTGTTGATCATAGAGAGCCTTGCTATCCAAAAATTGCATAACCAGTGGTGTAATTTTGGAAAACTTTTGCTTCTCAGCTTCCCAATTTTCAAGAATATCAGATGTCTTGAGTGATCCTGTATGAAATCGGTGACGTTCCAGCAATCTGGTGATGGTAAATTCATCAGATTCACTGATGGATTCTTCCAGAACAAAATCCGTATTCAAATGCTCCCTGTCGGCATCACTCAGATTAAATAGATATGCCGTTCCACCTGTCATGCCGCTCCCAAAATTGAATCCAATTTCACCAAGAACGATGACCACTCCCCGGGTCATGTACTCACAGGCATGATTCCCCACGCCTTCCACAACTGCTGAAGCACCACTATTACGAACTGCAAATCGTTCATTGGCTCGGCCGGCTACAAACAGGGTTCCGCCGGTAGCCCCATATAGAGCCACATTGCCAATCATGGTATGTTCTTTCCCATGCTCCCGAATATCCCGGGGCATACGAATGGTAATCAATCCACCACTCATCCCCTTACCTACGTAATCATTGGCCAGACCCTTGAGACGTAATTCAATCCCGTGGGTAAGGAAGGCCCCCAGACTTTGACCAGCCACTCCACGCAAGCGATACTGCAGGGTTCCGTTGAACTGGCCCTCTCCGAAAAGAAAGGCAATTTCACCTGCCAGACGGGTACCCACGGCTCTGTCTTTATTGCTGACGGTATCTCTAATGACAGCCTGACCATGGGTCAACAATTCTTTATGAATACTCTCCAGGATTTTCTCATCAAAGCTGGGGAATTTTCTAATAATGCTCTGATCTTGGTCCCGTTTCAACCAGTCACGTGAGAGGACTGGCTCAAGAAGATTTGAGAAATCTACATCAGGGAAATCATCTTCAGTTTCCAGCTCCTTCTTTTGTTCCAATAAATCATTGCGTCCTATGAGAGCTTCCAGACTGGGCAATCCTATTTTTGATAACTGATCACGAACATCTTCTGCCAGAAGTTTGAAAAAGGAAGCGAGTTGTTCCGGAGTGCCTTTAAATTTTTTGCGTAAAGTCGGATCCTGGGTGGCAATCCCTACGGGGCAGGTGTTTTCATGACAACGACGCACCATAACACAGCCTATGGCCATGAGGGCTACTGACCCAAAATCATATTCCTCCGCCCCCAGCGCTGCTGCCACAAGAATATCTTTTGCTTCCTGCAATCCTCCATCTACCCGGAGGACCACTCTGCTTCTTAACTTGTTGGCAATGAGGGACTGGTGGGTCTCAGCCAGTCCCGTTTCCCAGGCCATACCCGTATGCTTCATTGAACCAAGTGGACTGGCTCCTGTCCCTCCATCTCCACCGGAAACAACCACGATATCTGCGCCGGCCTTGACCACACCACAGGCGACAATTCCGATACCCGGTTGGGATGCCAGCTTGACGGATATGCGGGCACGGGGGTTACTTTCTTTTAAATCATAGATCAGTTGAGCCAGATCCTCAATTGAATAGATATCATGGTGAGGTGGTGGTGAAATAAGGGGGATTCCAGGTGTTGATGATCTGGCTGTGGCAATTTCCACACTCACTTTTTGACCTGGTAGCTGTCCACCCTCTCCAGGTTTGGCACCTTGGGCAATTTTAATTTGAAGTTCCTGGGCGGCTGCCAGATAATCAGCTTTTACACCAAAACGTCCACTGGCGATCTGCTTGGTATGTGAATTCATATGGTCGTTATGCTTATAGAGTAAATATCGATCTGGTGTTTCGCCACCTTCACCAGTATTGCTGCGACCACCCACCATGGCAATTCCCTGTGTCAATACGCGATGGGACTCATCACTTAGTGCCCCAAAACTCATGGCTGCGACCCCAAAACGTTTGGTAATCTGGTCGCCAGACTCAACCACTAAACCTGCTGAAGCGACGCTGCTTTTTAAATCCATGAGATCCCTTAAATAGACAGGACCTCTGGGTTTTCTGGTTTTTTCAGGTTTATGGGTCGCTCTATTCCTGATCTGTTTGGCAATGGCTGGACTATAACCATGGGCTTCCCCATCCCGCTTCACGCGGAAAAGACCAATATCCTCCATCTCTGGATGATCTGTTTGGAATGCTGAGCCATGTCGCTTCCTCACTCGGCCTTGAATGGCTGCGATGCCATCACCACCAATATTTGGTCTCAAGGAAGGCATCCAGCTCTTTAGAAAATCTGCATGTAATCCAATGGTGTGAAGCAGCATGCTCCCCTGGTATGAGCTAAAAGTTGAAATACCCATTTTGGCCATACTCTTTAACAATCCCTTCTCAAGCGCGAAGCGATAATTGGACATTCCCTTCAACCAGTCGCCCTCATCCAGGTTCTCGCGGATGAGTTCATAGGCCATATAGGGGTATACAGCGCTGGCACCCAATGTGGTTAGCACTGAAACATGGTGATCTTCAAAAACATCCCCGGCTAGACAAATAAGAGAGACATCGCTACGGATTTTATGTCTCACCAGGTCATGATGCACTGCAGACACCACCAGGGCCATGGGTATGGGGACCTGGGACTCATCTACATGCTCATCACTGAGAAATAGTATCCGCTTCCCTGATTCCACCGCTTGAACACACTCATCCTGAATTTCCTTAAGGCGTCCTTCAAAACTCTGTTCAACAGGCGCTAATACAGAAATGATCTTATGCTTGAAAAGTCTGTATTTTCTCATCATCCATCGGACTTCCCGTGGAGAGAGTACCGGACTTGCTATCCGAATAGCTCCATGAAAGGCGGGTTCAGAAGCGAGTAAATTTTCCTCACTACCGATATAGTGGTACAAGCTCATCATGAGTCGTTCACGAATAGGATCTATGGGTGGATTGGTGACCTGGGCAAAGGATTGTACGAAGTAATCATAAAAGCTGCGACTCTTCTGGGAGAGAAAAGCTGGAGGTGTGTCATCACCCATGGCCCCTACTGGTTCCAGTGGCACGCCACTCAAAGGCCCAGTAAATCGATCAACTGATTCCTGATGCCATCCCAGGGCTAGCCGATTACGTTTGTCAAAACCACCTTCGGGTATGGCGAAATCCCCAAACTCTGTATCATTATCTTCTCGCTTAAGGCGTAGAAAATTTTTCTTCATCAACTGGCCATATTTTGCCTGATGAGAGATACGGTCCTTGGTCTGAACATTATTCTCAACGCCTCCAGTTAGGGAAACTGAATATATTTCACCTGAAGACATATGATGGTGAACAATGAGGTCATCATCATCAACATCCACCACACCCGCTTCAGATGCCATAATGACCAAGCCACTTTTTGTCCTGGTATAGCGTAAGGGCCGCAGACCATTTCGGTCCAGCTTGGCTCCCACCGTTTCTCCATCGGTAAAAATGAGCGCAGCAGGTCCATCCCAGGGCTCCATGAAGTTTTCATGGTACATATAGAAGTCAATCAGTGCTCGATCCATTTGAGGAAAGCCGCTGTAGGGGTCCGGTACCATCATCATCATGGCATGATTGGGATCTCGCCCAGTCTGAACCAGCAAGCTGAAGACCTCATCAAAGCTGGCAGAATCACTCAATCCAGGTGTAATAATCGGACGAAGTTTCTGAAAATCTTGTTTCCAGAATTTTGATTGAAGTTGTCGTTGACGGGCATTCATCCAAAGCCGATTACCCCTGATGGTATTGATCTCACCATTATGGGCTATTCCGTGGAAGGGTTGGGCCATTTCCCAGGATGGATTGGTATTGGTTGAAAAACGTTCGTGAAATATTGCCATGCGGGTCTTGAATTCGGGCTCTCGCAGGTCAGGGTAGAATTGTCCAATCTGATAGGATGAAAGCAGACCCTTGTAAACCATGGTTCGCGTTGAAAAACTGCAAAAGTACAGGCTTAGTCCCGACTCTTGAATACGGTTCTCCAAACTTTTGCGCATGAGATAGGTCTGCTGTTCTGCTGAATATTTCCCTTCAGCTGGGATGGCAAACAATGCATGTTGGATATCAGGTTGATTGGCCTGGGCTATACTCCCGAGATGTTCTGGTTTCACCGGCACCTGCAATGAACCAAGATACCTGGAGCCCAGAACTTTGGCCTGTTTGGACAAGGTGCTATCCAGAAAGGAACTGGAAATATTCCTAGAGAAGATGACGGCTAAGGCCAGGGTCTCACTTTTTCTGGCTTTTTTCAGATCGGAAGCTTGCATGCGAGCTTTAAAAAACGACCATGGAATATCAACCAGAATACCTGCCCCATCTCCAGTATCCTGATCAAAGCCCTTACCACCCCGATGTTCGAGACGGTTTAGCGCTTTGAGGGCCAATTCCACCACCCGGCGGCTTGGCTGTCCAGATTCTTCAGCAATAAAGCCTACTCCGCAGGCATCATGATGTTGTTCAGGTCTATAAAGGGGAAAGGGATTCATCTTTTTGACTCCTGTTCCATTGCCAGAGTCAAATTTCTGTTTATGCTCTTTTGAAGTTTGCACGAATACATCCCATCCTGTGATCCACTTTTCTAATTACACCAAATATCACATAATCCGAAATATTTTTCATGATTTTCAATATATTCTTTAATTTCTTAACTGACCGCTGCCTGTTACCACAAATTTTGTGGTGGTGAGTTCCCTTAATCCCATAGGGCCGAAAGAATGAAGCTTGGTGGTGCTGATGCCAATTTCAGCACCCAACCCCAGCTGTCCGCCATCATTGAAACGGGTTGATGCGTTGACAATAATTGCTGAGCTATCCAGGGCTCTGGTAAAGGTTTCAATATTCTTCTTGTCTTCGCTGACAATAACCTCGGTGTGATCACTTGTGTAGGTCTGGATATGATCGATGGCGGCTGGAAGATCTGTAACCACCCTGACTGCCAGAATGAGATCAAGAAACTCTGTATCAAAATCCTTCGGGGTTACTGGAAGTACTTTTTCTGAGAAAGCCTGTGTTTTCGCGCACCCCCTGATCTCAACCTGCTGCTTGTCGGCTTCTGATAAAAATGCTGGTAAAAATTGATCTGCAACTTTTTCATGGATGAGTAAGGTTTCAAGCGCATTACAAACTCCAGGTCGCTGGGCTTTGGAGTTCATGGCAATGGAAACAGCGCTTTCCACTTTGGCGGTTTCATCGATAAACATATGGCAATTGCCTTTGTAGTGGGCAATCACCGGGACGGTAGCGATTTCATAAATGTGACGAATCAGCCCTTCCCCACCCCTGGGGATAATCACATCCAGAACATCATTCATTTTTGCCAGTTCATCCACACTTGATCTGTCGGTGGTAGGAGCCATGTTGATCACATCCTCCAAGCCATGTTCAGCCAGGGCTGATTTTAGAATCTTCACCAGGATTTGATTGGAGTGAAAGGATTCAGAACCACCCCTTAGAAGTAAGCCGTTTCCGGCAAAAAAGCACAATGAGGCGGCCTCAACTGTGACATTGGGTCGGGATTCATAGATCACGCCAATGACACCCAGGGGTATCCGTCGCCTTTGGATTAGCAAACCGTTTGGACGTGTATATTCTTCAGTGATTACCCCAACTGGATCTTCCAGGCTGGCCACTTCCAACAGACTATCAGCCATGGCGCTTATCCGCTCATCAGTTAGCGTGAGCCTATCGATCATGGCGCTGGATAGACCACGTTTCCTGGCGCCCTTCAAATCTTTCTGGTTTTCAGTTTTAATTGATTCGCTGGCCTTTAAAATATTTTCAGCCATCTTTTTTAGGATGTTCTGTTTAATCTCGGTGCTCACCGTGGGTAGAACTTTACTGGCTTGTTTTGTGCGCTGTCCAAGTTGTTTTAAATTCATGTTTAAATTCCTAAATCCCCACCATGTTTTCTCTGTGAATCACACTGCGACGATGTTTGTAACCCAGAATGTTTTCAATTTCACTTGAGCGACGACCAGCAATTTTGCGAACCTCATCTCGATTGTACTCCACAATTCCCCGCATCACTTCAGTGCCATCTTCAAGGCAGCAACTGATTCCGTCACCACGATCAAAATTCCCTTTGGTGGCAAGGATACCTGTAGCCAGAAGACTGGCCTTGCTGTTTTTTAAAGCTGTGGCAGCTCCATCATCAATAATGATCATCGCCTTGGGTTTTAAGGCATGGGCGATATAAGCGCGTCTGGAATTGAGTTGGTTGGTTTCTGGTCGAATCAAGGTTCCCAACGACTCCCCTTTGACAATTCGGAGCAAAACATTTTCCTCGCGACTATTGGCAATAATACTGGGGACACCATAGCGACCTGCCATGGATGGCGCTTCCAGTTTGGTGGCAATCCCGCCCCGTCCCAGACCACGTACTTTCTCGCTGGCAAACTTTTTCTGGAGGTGTTCAAGATCGGCCAGAGATAGTTCTTCATAAATGCTGGCATCGGGGTACTCCTGGGGATTTTTATCCGCGATACCATTGATGTTTGAGAGAATGATAAACAAGTCAGCACTCACCAGATTAGTGCAGAGTGCTCCGAGATAATCATTATCGCTAAAGCGGATTTCCTCGGTGGAAACACTGTCATTCTCATTAATAATTGGAATTACCTGATTGCTGAGGAGATAATTAATGGTGTTACGGGCATTTAGATATCTCCGACGCGACTGAAAATCATCATGGGTCAGTAGCAACTGAGCTGTATTGAGATCATAGGCCTGGAAATATTTCTGAAAGTATCCCATGAGTATGGGTTGTCCGATGGCAGCGGCAGCCTGATTATTCTCCAGGGAAGGGATTTTATCAATGAGGTGACCAACGCCTGCGGCAACCGCCCCACTGGTCACCAGGACCAATTCGATGTTTTGCTGAACCAGAGCAGCCACCTGTCGGGTCAATTCAATAATTTGGCGTTCCTGTATCCTGTTATCGGCTCCACACAAACTGGAGCTGCCAATCTTGACCACGACTCGATTCAAATGGGGAAGCGTGCGGGTCATGAGTCCTCTTTCAGGGATTGGGCAATCTGGACATAGGCATCTCTAAAGGGGATGCCGTGTTTAACAAGGGCATAAGCCTTTTCGGTGGCGTAGAGTTCGGCACTCATGGCTTTTTGGCAATGACCTTCATCCACTTCAAGATTCGCGAAAAGAAGGACGGCTATTTCAAGACAATCCTGGGTGATTTTCAAGGCCTTCATGACAGGTTCTTTTGTCAATTGATGATCACGATTGTAACCAGAGATCAGATTGCTTATAAGGCTGGATACCTCAAATTCACAGGCTTTCACTACATGGTGTTTGGCTCTCATCAACTCCAACACGTCTGGATTCTTTTTCTGGGGCATGATGGAGCTACCTGTGCAGAATTCATCTGGTAGTTTTACAAACTTAAATTCACTCATGTTAAACAAGATCAAATCGCTGGTAATTTTGTTGAGATCGGCTGTTATCTGTGAAAGCAAATGAATAAGCAGGGCTTCAAACTTTCCCCGACTATTTTGAGCATAGATGGGGTTTTGCTGGACCCTGGCAAACCCCAGTTCCTGAGCGGCCAATTCCCTATCAATCTCAAGTGGGACACCATATCCAGCAGCCGTACCCAGGGGGGACTGATCCAATATCTTTGATACGGTTGCCAGGAGCATACCATTGTCTTCCATACTCTCGATAAATGCCCAGCCCCACATTGCAAAAGATGAAGGCATGGCCTTTTGCATGTGTGTATACCCTGGATATTCAACCTGACCGAACCGTTCAACAAACTGTGCAATGGTTTCGATGAGTTGGACTCTCAACGACTCAATATCCTTGAGTTTATCCCGATAGTACAGGCGCTGGGCAGTAAGGACCTGGTCGTTTCTAGATCTGGCAGTGTGGATTTTTTTACCAAGCTCACCCAAAGTATCAATTAGATACGCTTCGATGGCAGTATGGCAATCCTCCTGTTCGGAGGGGATCTCAAACTCACCCCTACTCTGGAGTTCGATTATTTGATCCAAACCCTGCTTGATCTTTTGCGCCTCATCTTTGCTAAGGAGTGATGCTTTTTCGAGGACACTGGCATGGGCCTTGGAGGCAATACAATCATAATAGACCAGGCTTTGGTCCAGGAGGTAATCATTGCCCACCGTGAAGGCTTCGATTTTTGGGTTCAGCGCTACCCCTTTGTCCCACAGCTTGCTCATACTTCAACCTCGCGCCAGTTATAAGGTCTGTTTTTATGGAGAACCAGTTTATGCGCTTTGAGCCTGATGGCGTTGATATTGATGAAGCCCGTAGAATCCGTGGCATCAAACCCACCTTCGATGTCCATACTGGAAAGATCCTGATCATAGAGGGAATACGGGGAATCACGACCAATAGTCACAACATTCCCCTTATACAGCGACAAGCGCACCTTGCCTGAAATTGCTTCCTGACTTTTGTTGAATGCACTCATGATGAAGTCCATCTCTGGTGAATACCAGAAGCCATTATAGATCAGCTCGGCAAATTTGGGGATGAGCATATCGCGGAGGTGCATGACTTCCTTATCCATGGCAATTCCCTCGATATCTCGGTGAGCTTCCCACAGGATGGTACCACCAGGTGTTTCATAAATGCCACGGGACTTGATGCCGATGAATCGATTTTCCACCATGTCAAGCTGGCCAATACCGTTTATGCCACCCAACTCATTCAAATAGGTGAATAATTCAAGTGGTTTTGATTTTTCAACACCATCTTCCAGATTTTTCACATGAACAGGTATCCCATTTTCGAAGGAGATTTCAATTTTGGTTTCCTGGTCAGGCGCATCTCTCAGAAGACTTGATATACTGTAGACTGAATCATCTGGTGCTATGGCTGGGTCCTCAAGAATCCCAGCCTCATGACTGATATGCATGAGATTTTCGTCTTCACTATAGGGGCGATTTTTTGAAGCAGTAATCTCGATCCCATGTTTCTGGGCAAAGTTGATCAGATCAGTACGGCCTTTGAATTCATTTAGAAATACTGGATCCCTCCAGGGTGCAATGACCTTGATTTCAGGGTTCAGGGCATAATAATTCAATTCAAATCTGACCTGATCATTGCCCTTGCCTGTGGATCCATGAGACACATATTGAGCACCTTCTTTAGCTGCAATTGCTATCTGACTTTTAGCCAGAAGGGGTCTCGCCAGGGAAGTTCCCAATAAATAGCGTCCCTCATACAGGGCATTCCCCTGTAGAGCCGGCCAGATATAATTCACCACAAATTCTTGTCGGAGATCTTCGGTATACACTTTGGTGGCACCAGTGGCATAAGCCTTTTTCTCGACGGCTTCAAAATCTTCTGTTTGTCCCACATTCCCCACGAAGCAAATCACTTCATAGCCCTTGAGCTCGAGCCACTTCAAAATTACTGAGGTGTCCAAACCTCCGCTGTAGGCCAGGACGACTTTTTCTTTTTTCAACTTGGTTTGATTCCTTTGCTTTCGGTTCATTCACTTCATTTTTGCACATAAAAAAAGCCCTCGGGTTGAACCGGGGGCTTTCTCTTATTAAATTTTATGCTTATAGAGTTACACGCCGGTTCCCTGTCTTTGCGGATGGCGGCGGCGGATATTGATAAGGCTAATATTTATTTGTGTCATATTCATATACAGAACAATTATACATTATTTCAGGCCTGGTGTGCAAGTTTATTTTATTTCTTTGCTAAAATTGCATTAAAAACCTAATATTGTTCTGTTTATGAAATTGTAATTGATGAGTCGTTGAATAAGGAAAATTGAACAAAATGCCATTAGTCGCCCATACCCCCCTCCCCACATTTGATCTCCTGAAAGCTCAGGGTGAAGAAATACTCGACCTGGGTCAAGCCCTCCATCAGGACATTCGAGAACTACACATCGGCTTTTTAAATCTCATGCCCAATGCTTCATTTCAGGCTACGGAAAGACAGTTTTTACGATTGGTGGGAAGCTCAAATCAGATCGTCCAATATTATATCTATCCTTTCACAATAGATGGTGTTGAACGGGATGAGAGAGCGCAGAAATACATAGATGCTTATTACACGAGTTTTGATGCAGTAAAAAGTGCAGGTTTAGATGCCCTGATTATTACCGGTACCAACCCTGCTAATCCGTCATTGGAGCAGGAGCCTTTCTGGGAGCCCCTGGGAGTTGTGATTGACTGGGCCACCAGGAATGTCACTTCGGTCCTCTGTTCATGCCTGGCAGTCCACGCCATCGTAAAGCACCTACATGACATTGAACGGCAACCACTGCAGCAAAAACGCTGGGGGGTTTATAGTCACCGCATTACCAATACCGGGCATCCCCTCCTGAGGAATATTAACACCCGTTTTGACGTCCCCCATTCAAGAAACAACGATGTTAGTCCCGAGCAATTGCAGGCAGCAGGTTTTAAGATTCTGGTAGAGGGGTCTGAGAGTGGCGTTCACATGGCAGTAAGTCCGGATATGTTCAGAATTGTATATCTTCAAGGGCATCCAGAATATGATCGTGTCAGCCTGCTTAAAGAGTACAAGCGTGAAGTCGTTCGCTACTTTGAAGGCGAAAGAGAAACTTATCCAGAAAGTCCAGAAAATTATTTCAACCCGAATATTGATAAAATTATTCAACGATATAGACCAGCCGTGATGCAGGCCAGGGAGAAGGGTGATAAAATGCCTGGTTTTCCTGAGGCTGAGATCGAGCCCCTCCTGGATAATACCTGGCGAGATACAGGCAAATCCATCTTCAACAATTGGCTGGGGCTGGTTTATCAACTAACAAATATTGATCGTCATCTTCCATTTACCCATGGAATCAATCCAGACGATCCTTTAAAAATTAAGTAAGTCCTTGAAGGGCATTAGAAACGGAGATTTATTATCAAACTAGCAACCAAAGCAATTCATAGCGGTTATGATTCAGAGGAAACCACCAAGGCGGTAGCTGTTCCCATCTATCAAACAGTAGCCTACGAATTTGATAGTGCCCAGCATGGGGCCGATCTGTTTAACCTGGAAGTCGCCGGAAATATCTATTCTCGCATCATGAACCCCACCAATGCTGTGCTGGAAGCTCGCGTTTCAGAGATGGAGGGTGGAGCAGCAGCACTGGCCGTGAGTGCTGGAAGTGCAGCAGTTAATTATGCCATTCTGGCTATTGCAGAGCAGGGCAACAACATCGTTTCCACACCCCAGATTTATGGCGGTACCTTCACCCTTTTTAGTCATATGTTTGCCCGTCTGGGTATTGAAGCACGTTTTGCAAAAGACGAAAGCCCGGAAAGTCTCGAGGCGCTCATAGATGACAAAACCTCGGCTGTTTTTTGTGAAAGTATAGCCAACCCGGTCGGTGCCTTTATGGATATTCAGGCCATTGCCGATATGGCCCATTCTCATGGCGTGCCACTCATCGTTGATAATACCGTTGCCACGCCCATGCTCATCAGACCGTTTGAATTTGGGGCAGATATTGTGGTGCATTCCCTGACAAAGTATATGGGAGGCCATGGTAATTCCCTGGGCGGTATCGTGGTGGATTCCGGTAAATTTCCCTGGGCTGAGAATGCTGAGCGTTTCCCCATGCTCAATCAACCAGAACCGGCCTATCATAACATGGTGTATACGGAGGCTATGGGTGAATTGGCCTATATCGCCCGGGTTCGAACTGTTCCACTAAGGAATACTGGTTCTGCTCTAAGCCCCTTCAATGCCTTTCTTATTTTACAGGGAATCGAAACGCTGGCGTTACGCATGGAACGTCATTGTGAAAATGCTCAGACCGTTGCTGAATATCTGGAAAAACATCCCATGGTCACCTGGGTGAAGTATGCTGGATTACCTTCATCACCTTCCCACATTCTGGCTCAAAAATACAGCGAAGGCAAAGCCTCAGGTCTCATGGCATTTGGTATCAAAGGAGGTATGGAGGCTGGTGAAAAATTCTATGATGCCTTAAAGATATTTAAACGTCTCGTGAATATTGGAGATGCCAAGTCCCTGGCTGCTCACCCCGCTTCCACCACCCATCGCCAGTTGGCTGGTGCAGAATTGGAAGCCTCTGGTGTAACGCCTGATATGATTCGTCTCTGCGTGGGTATTGAACACATCGACGATATTATTGAGGATTTGGAACAGGCCCTGGCCGAAGCACAACTGTAATAGCCAGGGGTGTCTGACCGAGGTGTCACACTGAGCTCGTCGAAGTGCTATCGAAGTCTGACACCACGACCCGTTCATTAACCTTACGAAGGTTTGGAACCTTCGTAAGGTTATAACTCAATATCTCATGATTAATCGTTTTCGTGAAAGATAAGCAACTCATTCTCTGCACGTAATAATCTCAACTGCTCAATGAGCGGTTGAACACTACTCAGACTATCCCCGAATTCAAATGTGATTTTTTTTGAACCTTCAGCAGATTCGACTTTTATCCACTCAGCACCTCCATCTGCACAATCGGGACAACCAATCACATCTTCATAACTTTGCATGGCAGACAAATCCACTAGGGTGAGGAGATCATTCCATTCTTCTGAAGTGATTTCTGCAGCAGTGTCTAAAGTTGGATAGTTGGTTGTGTCCCAACTACTTGCTGTATAGACAAGTCTATCCTCAGAAATTTTAATTTCTCTAACACAGTAGCCAGCACACTCGCCAAATGAAGTGCCACTTGAAATTATGGTCGTCGTGGAATCATCATCTTCTGCACATCCTGTAAGCAGGATTAATATCATCAAAAGTTTCGTGGATATGTTCATTTGAGGGGGCTTCCCATTCATTTGTATTCGTATCTCACTGAGGACAGGATTAGCGCCTGTAAACCTGAATGATTTATTTAATCAGAACCACTCTGATTTCATAGTCTTCGATGTCTATGGTATCTCCATAAACAGGATAAGGTGATACTGAAATTAATTCCAACTGATAATCATCATGGAAAATTATTCTTGGATCAAGACTGGTGTTTATTGAATAAGACTCCGAATTAATATCCAGAAATATCTCGACATTGCCCTCCCAGACACACAGGACACCAGTGGGGCATCTGGAATCAGCACCAACTCCAGTAAATGTAATGGATATATTCTGGTCATTTATACTGGTTGACTGGCCGTACTTCAAGACAAACTCATCACCCAGATTTGGATCTGTTCCCGAAGCGCACCCAAAAAGTAATATTATAACAATCCCGAGTAAATTCACTTTCATTCGCTCTGTCCCCAGTCATATCTATAATAGGCAGTATAGGAAGTATGGATGGGAGTGACAACAACTGTGTCTGTGATGGAGACGTCATATTTATCTAAGCCTGAGTGGCTATGAATAAACAAATCAAAACTTCCAGTCTTCCTGTCAATTGGGATTGCTACTCTTGCAGGTCCTAATGCTGTATAACAACCGCCACCATCCAGTACAGCCCCATGAATATCTATGCTTATTAAGTCACTTTCGATAATCGATTCACATTCCAATAAATAATTCACACAAGTCCAGTTCTCAGCTGTTCGAACTACAAGTAAATATTCTCCCTTTTTCCCAGTACCAAAAGTTGAGTCGAGAACAAAGGTGAAAAGCAAGTCCTCTTCTACGGATAACAGATGCCTTCCTCCATCTTCCTCGCATGAGAAGATTAGGCCTAACGCAATTGCTATTGACAATAATCTTATGCCATTCATGCTTTCCTCATCAGATCGTTCATTCACCAGGCTGGGATTCAAATCCCAGCCTGGAATTTTTCTACCTCCTGATAGGCAATGATATCGAAATTTGATGGGTCATGACTCGCGCTTCCTGAAGGGTCAGATCGTCACTTGGAGCAATTATAAAATCACCACCCATGCTCACGTCTTCCAACATGCCACCGCGCCATAGCCATTGGGTATCAATTCCTGGGCGTCCCGTTCCCATTGTGGTTTTTCCAGAGTAGCGCACCGTAAAATCATCAAAATCCATGGACATGCCCCAGGTAGTGGTCCACTCCACCCAATACTCCTCCTGATCTCGTTCAGTCACAGCAATAAAGTCTGTCTGATCCAACCAGTAGTGGATGGATCGCATCTGCATACCCAGTTGGAAAGTCCGGTTGGTATTTTTCCATCCCAACCCGGTCCGTAATACCCAGTTGGAAAAATCGAAGTAGTTTTCTACCGTTTTATCTCCAGGTCGGATCCATTCATCATCATCGTTGATCATGTGCGTATCGGCTTCCGCCCAGGTATGGCTCTTAATGGGTTCATAGATGACATCGATACCGAACGTACTATTCCCGTTGATCTTTGAGATTCCGCCACCTAGGTTAAATCCTAGAGTGGTTCCAGGATCCCTGGGGATATTCATAATCTCATAATTGGGGATTTTGGGATGGGTTTTCTGATTCACAGTGAGTCTGGAACCATAGGCCCAGCCGTATTCATCAACAGGGCTTGTATGGGCAAGATGAAAGCCCTGAGTTACTGTATGATCCAGATTGGTCTCTATACGCTCAAAAGGTTCAGCAATTCCCCAGTCCATATACATGACTTCATGCTTCATGTCCAACTCATTACGGAGATAGAGCAATTCGAGTTCTCCACCAGAACCCAGGGTTCTGTTGAGGCCAACTCGAACATCAGTTAAATCACCCTTCTGATGGATGCTCTCACTGTTGGAGTAGAGCAAATCCACCCCATCCAGGGCCGAGAGCGAGGCCCAATAGCCACTTACACCAATACTGGTGTTGCCCAATTTTCGTCCGACGAAACCGGCAAGATATTTATTTTCAGCTATGTTTTCACTCAGTGTCCGAATCTGAGGGTTCCACCAGGTCTGATTGTCAGCAGTATTCATGGCCTGAAGGGTAAAAGATGCTCCCCCGAACCAGATTCCTTTGTTCCAGATTACAGCCAAAGGCATGGACCTGGCACTACCATAGCCCTCTCCAATTCTGTAATACACAGGAGAGCTGGAAACCTGCAGCCCCTTTATGTTTGCACCATAGGCTGGATTAACCCAATGATCAAGGAGTGAATCTCTGAGACTAATGTGGACGCCCCCCATGCTCAGATTCTGGCTGGGGAAAATAAGAAACTGGTCTCCTGTAGCCACAGGAACGGTTTTCAATGATATTAATTGAGCTGAAACGCTATTCACAAAAAGAAGTACGATCACGAGCATCATGCCCCAGCTTACCCGTCTGTTTCTTTGAAAATTATCCATGTGATACATGGCGGTATTCCTTTCGTACGTTCAGTTTAATTCTGGGGAATTGTGTAAATAATATTTTCGCTGCGGAGTCTACGTGAACTCAGGGAGTCCATCTCAGTGATATCCAGAACCAAGCGCCAGGTGCAGCTATACGAGGGTGACATCCCAAGAAATTGGATGCTTGAGTCCGGTTCCAGAGCATAGAATGATGCACCGGTTCCACACCAGCCCCACATCAAATTGGTCCAGCCTGTATCACTCAGGGCTTCAGCACTAAACAGTGGGTAGCTTTCACTATACCCAAAGTATTGAACGGTCTCGGTACTGTCATTCACCAGTGAAAAAAGCGGTGCATAGCCACCCTCGGTCCATTCCTGTCCCAGGTATTCAATGTGGATAGATCCCTCGTCTCCACCCAGTTGATTTTCATCTGGATCCATGATTCCACATGACACGAGGAATGATAGAGACACTAATATCTTGAACAGTTTCATCATTTGTTGCATATCATCTCTATTCAATGGTCTGAAGCTGACGTATCAATTCAAGGAGTTCCGTATCCTGTTCATTTGAGCCAATGAGGGATGATGCAATGAGAGATTCTACTGCAAAGAGTGAGGTCTGGACGTATGGACTCTCCCTGACGATCTCAGCGTATTCTGCCACGCCAGCTGTAAACCTGAAGCGGTCGCTGGCTTGCGAGAATGAATCTGCCAGATCATCTCTTGAGATTGGTACATCAAAGGGTATGTCTGATTCGCCGTCGGGCATTTTGTAGCGGAGATGCACGGTTCCCAGATTATTTGGGCCGCTCTGGGTCAGCTCCAGCTCGTAAAGAGCTGTGACCCGATGACCGGCACCGATTTCACCTGCATCTGTGCTATCGTTTTCAAATTGGTCATCTTCAATATCACGATTTTCATAACCAATGAGACGATATCTCAAGACAGAAGCAGCATTGAACTCAACCTGAATTTTCACATCTTTAGCAATGACTTCCATGACTCCAGATAGTTCCTCGGTAAACAGACGTTCTGCTTCATTGATGGTGTCGATATAGTAGTAATTACCATTGCCCTGATCTGCCAGTTGTTCCATGAGATGGTCATTATAGTTACCACTTCCAAAGCCCAGTGTTGATAGGGTTATGCCTTGATCTACATACTCTTCGATGAGCTCAAGAATGGCTTCATGAGAGGTGGCACCCACATTGGCGTCGCCATCCGAACACACAATAATACGGTTCACACCACCATCCAGAAATCCCAAACTATTCACATCATAGGCATTTTGTAACCCTGAAGCCATGGCCGTAGAACCACCTGCTTCAAGATCAGAAATAACGGCTTTGATGGCGTCAGCGTCATTTTCTTGCAGGTCTGTTGGATTTAAAACCGTCCCTACACTTCCAGCATAGGTGCAAATGGACACCTGATCCCCCAAGCGCATGTTATCAACCAGGATATTGAGACTTTCTTTCACCAGATCCAGACGGGTACGCATGGATCCAGAGATATCAATGAGGAAGGTGAGGTTCCAGGGCACGTCATCAGAATTTGCCTCTCGACCTTTAAGTCCAATACGCAAGAGATGCAGATTTTCGGCGCGGAAAGGTGAAGGTGCGCCGTCGACACTAACGGAAAATGGTTCATTGTCTGGTGCAGGATAATCCTGATGAAAATAGTTGATGTATTCTTCAACTCTCACCGATGAGGGAGCTGGAACAATGCCTTCATTGATCTTTTTGCGACCAAAGGTATACGAGCCGGCATCCACATCGACTCCAAAGGTTGAAAGGTTGTCCTCTTCTGCCAGAACAAATCCATTGTATGACAATTCTCCATGACGCTCAGTTCCAGGATAATAATCTTCCCCGCCAACGTATAATCCATCTGAATTTGAGGAGAATTGATCCATTGTTCCCCTGTCTCCAGATTTTGTTTCCTCAGTCATGACAGTCGAATCAAGCAGTGAATTCTCACAACCGGTAAAAAGCATAAAGACTCCCCATACAATCAGAAGCATACTGAATTGAATTCTGATTACTCTTCCCTGCATAACATCCTCCTCACTCATTATATTTATCCTTCCCAGTGACTTCCCGGGATAAATCATTCGACCATATAAAGACAAGTCATATGCCAGTAGCCGGGAAGATGTGAGGGGTTAGGTACCCAGGTCTTTGGGGATACCATTTGATGCTGAGAAATAAAAAAATAAAAATTTTCTATAGGTACATCGGCGTGAAATGGATGAGGAGATGTTTCAGCTTTCTGAAAGATCAGTCAATATTCTGAAACTTATGTGGCTGGAAAGTCAGGGCTTAGAGTGTAAGCTTTACACCAATTTCTATGAGGTTTTTGTTGTAATACCAATGATTAAAAATGGTTTCATTTTTGATGAGGCTGTACTGAATGTACAACACGCGTGAGGGATGAATTACCCGCTCAAGTTGAATATGAAGTTGGTTCTGAATATTTTCTTCAGGATCTCTATATGGAGTGGCTTCGAGAAAATCAGTCTGAGCATAGAATTTTTTCATCCCGTTGAGCACTACATGGAAAAACACCTGGTCTGAAAGTCGACCAGACGCATACAGCTTTGCTGACCAGACATTGGACTCAGCTGTTGTACTATTTGAGTTGATATCTTCAAAGTTGACAGCTACTCCCCAGATCATTTTTCCCAGATGTTTGAGATGGATTCCCAAGGTGCGGGTGAAGTCCTGTTGGTTTTCAGTGTTACTCAGTTCCAGAAAATTACCTATGAGTATTCTTGCAGGATAATCCGAATAATCGATTTGCCCCAAATGGGCTGAAAATTCAGCTTGAAAATCTGATGTCAGGCGACGGGTGAGCTTTAGAAACATTCTTTGGTCATAATACTGAAATAACGTCCCATAATCGATATGAGAGGCTGTGCTTCTTACCCCCAACTCCTGTTGCATCTTCTGCGATCTAAGTCGTTTGATAGAAACGCTCAAAGTGGTTCGACCTGATCTTTGAAGCTCGTCAAAATACAGTTTTTGAAAGGTCTTCAATCCAGCATCCATGCGGTAGCCCCGCGCAAATTTATAGTGGCCACCCAGCTCTCCGTTCACAACAACCTTTGAATCAAGAAAAAGTGCCGGTTCAAGAAAGCCCTGTCCTAAAATTGACCCATAAAAATGGGCGTTCTGTCTATCCTGCTCAAAGCGCATAAGTCCCCTGGCTTTAAGACCAAAAGTTGACTCAATATTGGTAAGGTTCTCGCGGGGATTTGAATCGAAATAGGTGGAGAGGTTTAACTGCTTCTCATAGGAAAGAGCAGGCTTGATTAACACACAGATCAGGAGAAAACTCCTGATAGATTTTTGAAGCATGGACGCTAATAATTTCAACTGCGACAAATGAGTTATCAGGGAGATTGATTCAACTCCTCATTGATTTCTTCCAGCAAGGCTTCATACTCACTGAGCTTCTTTTTTAGATAATTCAAATCTTTGCCTGAGCGCTCTTCCAGAGACATCTCCCGGGCATCGTCCCTGGGAACATTTATACTTACCAGATCAATGCTTTCGGCAGTTATTTCAGTGGCCATATCTAATCCACCCCTGTTGTCATAGAATTCACTTGCAGCATCAGCAGTGGACCATCCAAAAAGCTTCTCTGAGTTTCCACTGGCGTCTCGCTGCTGTGCATCCTGGTCTGCTTCCATCTGTAGACCAAGATCCTCATGAAAACTGGCTAATCTGTGGGCGAGTTCTTCTTCTTCCTCACGATCATTTCTAATGGAATCCAACTCAAAGATTTTTGCCTGTAGCAGTTTTTTAATGTCGATGAGAATGATTTTGCGTTGTTCGGGATTTCGCAATTGAAGGTTTAGTATCTCTTCATAATCAGGAAATAATATGGGGCCGAATCTATCCATAACATTCTGCCAGCGACCAATCTGTAAATTTCTGATTCCCTGTTCAACAGGAAGGACTCCATCAGTTTCATAGTCATCTAACAGGCTTTCGTAAGCATGCCTCAAATCTTCAATTTCAATTCTCTGACGTTTCTGCAAACCATTTAACTCACTATCAATTGCCCTTACAGAGTCGAGGACTTCGTGTTTCTGCCGCTCTATTCTTTCGGGGTTCTGCCCGGACTGTTCGCCTGGCCCGCAGGGCTCGGCGACGTGGCCATGGGGTTGCTGGCCTTCTTTGTGGTCGGCA
>JACKQG010000072.1_pt1 | contig 135525 bp, 134 predicted proteins | sample 8237621 | NCBI WGS metagenome assembly JACKQG01 (sample SAMN15677084, study PRJNA649215) | marine metagenome | biome: marine; feature: Black Sea; material: saline water; isolation source: suspended particulate matter (SPM) from the Black Sea western gyre | collected 2013-06-09/2013-06-10... | reverse complement strand
CCACCCTCCTAAACCTTTAATTAACAAAGTCATTTATTTATTTTGCGACAAACTCCCTCATCACAGATATTTTTTAAAATTGAATAGTATCTTGTATATCTTAATGTTGTTCTTGTTAAAAGTTTTGAAAATCCAAGAATTAAAATCAATACTGAACCATTATTTAGATGGATAATTCACCAACCTCAAAGATTTTCTTTTTTTGAAATAGCTTTTTCCTTTTATCTTTGAAGATTTCTGTTAAAACTCTGCCATCCATATCTTTAGGTATTGGTATGTTGAATATATGGAGTATAGTGGGTGTTAAGTCTAGAATTGAACATTTAATTTCTTTATTAACAATATTTTTTCCCAGACAACAAAAGATGCCGTATATAGAATGGTCTGCATCTATTTTGTTCGGACCTTCTTTTGTGAATTCTTTTTTTTTAAGGTTATAACTGTTTGCAGACTTATATTGACCATCTTCTATTTCGAATAATATATCAGGAGCTTGTTTCGTGAATTTACCTGAGTAGATTTCTTCTCTTTTGAAAACTTCTATGCCTTTAATTTTTTTCAATTTCTTTATTATATCATTCTTGACTTTTTCATAATCCTTTTGTTCCACACATCCATTTTTTTCTCTTCCTTTTAGATTTATACGAATCACACCATGTGAGCCTATACCATAAGCCTTTGTTTTTTTCCAATCAATGTTCTTTGCAACGATGTGAGGGTATAGAAATTGACTATCTCTAAATTGAGTTTTAATTTTTCTATGAAACAATTTTTTAATTCTAATACCTACAAATTTTATAAGTCCTGTTTTCAATACCATAAATGTAATTATTTTAACTAGTTTGTCAAATAGTTTTTTATTAAGAAAAATTCTGGAAAAAATATATTTTTTCTTTTTTTTGAAAACTAGAAATCCATTGTTCTCAAGCCAGTTATTGGTGAAAAACCATCCAAAGGTTTCATGCATGCCATGATCTGATATTATGAACAGATTACTTTCATCTTTGATTTTGTCGTACAAATCCATTAGGTATTTGTCTAGTTTTAAGAGGTATTTTTTGATGAGAAGTTTATTCTTCAAACGGAAGTGAGTTATGGTGTCATTAATGAAAATGTTGATTGCAAAAAAATCCGTTTCTTTATTCTTGAGCACAAAGTCAATCTCTTTGAACTGAATATCCAATACTTCAAAAAATCTTTTTTCAAATGCAGGATTATCAGCTCTTATACCAAGAGTTGTACTTTTAGGCCATGAAAAATTAACCCAGTCTTTTGTTAGATGGTCTCCTTCTCCAAACGTGATTTTTGTTCGAAATGGTGATGAGAATGGAATGTTTATTATTCCACATTTAATGTTATTTTTTTCAAGAGTCTCCCATAAGAATTCTGATTTTACATTAAATGAACTATTATATTCTGTGCTGAAATCATCTTTAACAGTGATAAAATCAAATACTCCGTGTTTCCCAGGATTTTTCCCAGTAAAAATGGATGGCCAAGCAGTTCCAGTTATAGGAGGTATCACACTTTTATTGTCTCCAAAACTGCCTTTTTTGAAAATAGTTTTGAAAAATTTCAACTCTAGTTCTTTAGTCATAGGTTTGAGAATTTTCCAACTCGCTCCATCAAGTCCAAGAACAAACACTTTTGGTATACTCATTTTTCTGACGAAAACAAAAATGTTTAAAAACTTTCTTATCTTTGTTCACAGAGCTATGCATACAAAAATTGTGAAAAAAGATATTCTGGATTTTTTGGAAGGATTTTCCTTTCTTAGGGTTAATGATAAAACAATTCAAGAATCATTGAACATTGATGGTTACTCATTGTGGTGGTTTATAAAACCATCTCTTGTCTCAGAGTATGTGCCTCTAAATAGGTTAAAATTTGAAAATGTTACCTCTTTGCTGAATGAGAACAAATCACTATTTCTTTACAATTTTAAAGGATTTTTTCACCTGTTTTTTTACAGAAAAATGCTTTGTTTGAGCGAACTCTTAAAAATTTTAATAAGCAAAAAAAAAGTTATAGGACGAGCTAATAAAAAAACCAATAGAATCCTTTTCTTAACACATACAAATGCTCTAAAGAAGAAAGGGTCTAAATTTGAGCTTGATAGGGTTGAGTCCCTTAGGAAAGTCGTTGATGAAGCAAAAGGATTTTCAAGCAAGATTTCTGTGGCAGAACCACTATCAAGAAATTCTTTGTTTGGTTTGAGAAATTTTCCTAACTTAATATATTCTTATGCTAGTTTCAAAATTATTTTAGATGCTTGGAAACTTTCCAGAAAGTTTTCAAGAAAAGTAAAGAATTTTTTCAGAAAGTCATCCTTTAAAGATTCTGATAGAGAAGTTTTTAAGGCTTTGAAGCCGTTAATTGGTTTTTTCTTCTCAAGAGAATATATTTTTCTAACAATTTTATATTACAAAGTTTATTATGAAATTCTTAAACAGGAAAAAATTGATTTCCTGTTCTTGTATTCTACAAGCGATATTTTTTCAAGGTGTGCGATGGCTGCTTCAGACAAATTAGATATTTATTCAGGAATCGCACTTCACGGTATAGGATTTGGGCTTAAGAGACCAGAACTTCCTAAAAACTGTCTGTATTTTGTTCCGGGAGAGTTATATAAAGATAAACTAGAAAACTTAGGAGTTGCTAGAAAGAATATTTATCTTACAGGCGCATTGTTTCTATCTGACGTCTATAACTATAAACCTGTTCAGAAGAAGCAAGGAAAAGTTCTTTTTTTGACTTCTCCATTCATTGAATATAAGGTTAAAACAAAGGAGGAATATTTGGAGTTAATCAAGAAAATGTTTTTAGCTTTCAAAAAGTTTGAAGATACTGAGTTCTTGGTCAAATCCCATCCAAATGAGCGCTTTGTTTATGAGTACTCTAATATTATAAGGAAACTTAATATTAAGAATATTAAGATATTAAGTTCGGGGTTTCAGGCTAACTTATATGATTTGATAAACAAGACAGATTTTATGATAAGTTTTGGCTCTACAGCTAGTTTTGAAGCGCTAATACTGAAGAAACCTAGCATTATCATAAATGTTTTTGGCAAGGAAGTTGAAGAAATGTATCAGCCAATTCTTCAATCAAAAAATGTTTTTGTACAGTTAACTAGCGCTGATAAGCTTGAGAATGTGTTAAGTTCTGCTCTCAGCTCAAATTCCTTCTTCAGCAATTATTTGAAAGAAGGAGAGAAATTTATTAACAACTGCTTGGCCTTCAATGACAATAAAGTCAATGAGAGAATCTTCGAAACAATCAGAAAGTTTGTATAGGTTAAATACCAAAAGCTATTAAAATAGAACTTATTTTTTTTGAAATTAATGTGGAGTTATTTAAATGGAAGCTACTAAAGGCTCAGGATTCAAGGAAATAAAGGTTAAAGAAAGTAGTATAGAAAAGACTCCTAAATATAAAGAGTACAGGAAGAAATGGACTGAGAACCCTGCGAAGGATATAGTTGAAGACTTTCCAATTCACTTGGATATAGAGCTGAATTCTAACTGCAACCTTAAATGTGTCATGTGCTTCCAGTCTTTTGCCCCTCCAAAGATGGAATATATGGATGAGAAGTTATACAAGAAATTAATTGATGAAGGAGCAGCAAATGGACTTAGATCAATAAAGCTTCAATACCGAGGAGAGCCTCTTCTTCATCTAAAACTAGCAGAGTCTGTTGCCTATGCTAAATCAAAGGGAGTTGTAGAGGTTATGTTCAATACAAATGGGACGCTTCTAACTGAGAAGATGGCTAATAAGTTGATTGATGCTAAGCTCGATAAGATTATTTTTTCAATCGAAGGAACAACTCCTGAAGTATATGAAAGTATAAGGATAGGTGGTAAGTTTAACAAAGTATTGGAAAACATAAAACGCTTGCAAAAAATGAAGAAAGAAAGAGGTATTGATTACCCAATCACAAGAGTACAGATGGTAAAGCTTCCAAGGTTTTCAAAGAAAGATATTCAGGATTACATTGATTTCTGGGGTGAAATAGTCGATCATGTAGGAATGGATGAGTATAATGATTGGGAAACAGAAATGACCACTGGCTTTGGAAAAAAAGCATTAATTTGCAAAGAATTTTGCTGCTCAAGTCCATGGCAGAGATTATTCATTCTGGCAGATGGCAGAATAACCCTGTGCTGTGGAGACCATAGTCAAAGACTGGTTCTAGGAGATGCTCATAAAGTCACCATAAAGGAAATATGGCATAACAAAACACTGCAAAATATAAGAAAATTGCATAAAAAGGGAGAATCTCACAAGATACCTATCTGCAATGATTGTAGTGGACGAAGAACTATAATAAAGCTTCTAAACCAAAAAAGGCTCTAATTTTGCTAACATATTTAAATCTCACATCATTTTTGTGCTTAAAAATACTAGTTTGTAAAAGAGGGGGATAATAACGAAAAAGTCAAAACTGAATGATGCATTAAAGGATAACTCTGTACCTTATCTTTTAGGTGAGACTGCTTTTCATCATGAAGGTGACAGAAGGTACTTGCTTCGACTAGTTGATGATATAGCAGGAATGAGTTTAGATGGCATAAAATTCCATTTGTTGCTGAAACTTGAGAGCTATATGCAGGAGAGGCATCCATTGTTTAATGATTTGAAGAAATGGCTTTTTACAGAGGAACAGTGGAGTCAAACTATTGATTATGCTATTAACAAAGGACTTGAGGTTGTAACTCTTTGCAATGATGTTGAAAGCGTTGAGTTTGTCAGAAAGAAAGGAAAAGGAATAGTAGGAATAGAGCTTCACGCCATAAGTCTGAATGACTACTTTTTACTGGAAGAAGCATCCAAATTTTCAGGTGTTATTATACTGGGTGTTGGAGGTTCGATGCTTGACGAAGTTTCTTACGCAGTTAATTTCTTGAAGAGTAAAGGAAAAAACGATATTCTGTTGATGTATGGATTTCAAAGCTTTCCAACAGACTACTCTAAGATTAATTTGTCAAAGATGGGAAAGATAAAAGAGATGTTCAATCTGCCTGTAGGTTATGCTGACCACACTTCTTATGATGATAAGAACAATGAGATAATAAGTGTGATGGCAGCAGCTATTGGATTTAACATCTTAGAGAAGCATTATACTCCTGATTTGGGAAAAGAAAGAATTGATTATCAGGCAGCTGTAAGCAGGAAGCAGATGATTAAGATAAAAGAGTTGCTGAAACTGGCTCTTATAGTGCATGGAGATGAATCTTTGGAAATGTCTAAAGATGAACAAGATTATGGCAAAACAGGACCAATGAAAAAAGCAATAGTCGCAAAAGGAGATATAATGAAAGATGAAAAACTAAGTCTTGATAATCTTTGGTTTAAAAGAACAAAAGAAGAAAGTAACGTAAAGCAATCTCAGTTCCAAGAGTTACTGAGGTTAAAAGCTAAAAGAAACATAAATGATGGTGATGTCATAGATTTCAAAGACTTGGAGGATGATAAATGAGAGTTGGCTTTGTAATCATTGCACGGATGAAGTCAACTAGATTGCCTAAGAAGACAACCTTGAAAATAAATGGGAAAGAAATAATTTCTTTAATGATTGAGAGGTTAAAACTATCACCTCTTCTTGACGAGATAATAGTCGCTACTTCAACAAACCCTGATGATGGAGTATTATGTGAACTTGCTGAAAAAAATAGAGTGAAATGCTTTAAAGGAAGTGAGGATGATGTGCTGGAAAGAATGTATCTTGCAGCCAAAGAATTCGATCTTGACTATGTAGTTCATGTGACAGGTGATTGTCCTTTGGTGTCTTTTGACTTTATAGGAAAGGTTATTGAAGAGTATAAAAAAACATGTGCAGACCTAATAACAACATTTGACTTGCCCCACGGATTTTTTCTGTATGGACTCAAACCAGAAGCTTTAAAGAAAGTTCTTGAAATGAAATCACAAAAAGACACAGAAGTGTGGATGCGTTACTTCAGTGATACTAGAGTTTTCAAAATTATAAACTTGAAAACACCTGAAGAACTAAAAAAACCTAATTTTCGCTTAACATTAGATTATCCTGAAGATTTCGAGTTTTTCAAAGCACTATTTAAGGGACTTGGAAAGAATGCACATAAGAAAACTACCAATGAGATAATAACCTTTTTGGATAAGCATCCAAAGATTGTAGAAATTAATGAGCATTGTGAGGCAATGTATAAAAAAAGATGGGATGCTCAAAATAAAGCAATTAAACTAAAATGAAAATTGGCATAATTGGCTTGGGATCTATAGGACAAAGACATGCGAGAAATTTAATTAAGTTAGATATTGAAGTTTATGCTTTGAGGACAAAGAAAGGCACCATGAAGGAACTTCCTGAAGAGTTGAATTCCATAAAAGAGGTTTTTGATGAGAAAGAGTTTTTCTCATTAAAGCTTGATGGAGTAATCATATCTAACCCCACAAGTCTTCACATTTCAACATTGAAAAAAACTTTAGAAAAGGAACTTACTGTATTTGTAGAGAAACCTGTTTCCAACAGTTTGGAGCAAACAGATGAGCTTAAAGGTTTGGATGTTTCTAAAGTCATGGTAGGCTATAACCTAAGATATAATATCATAATCAAGACTGTTAAGAAGTTTATTGATGAAGGAAAGATTGGGAAAATCTATAAAGCAAATTTGTATTGTGGTCAATATCTCCCTACATGGCACCCATACGCTGATTACAGGAAAGAGTATTACTCTAAAAAGAGTTTAGGAGGAGGAGTTATAAGAACACTTTCACATGAAATTGACTTAGCCAATTACTTGTTTGGTAGGATAAATGAAGTGTGTGGTGTAGTAGAAAAAATATCAGATTTGAAAATTGATGTTGATGACCACGCAATTATCTTATTCAAATCAGAAGACAATGTAACAGGCCAAATCGAGCTTGATTATCTGAATCCAAAACTATCTAGGACAGGAGTAATAATAGGTTCAAAAGGAAAAATAGAATACGATTTCTCTGAAGCAAAAGTGAGTTTCACAACTCTTGAAAGCGAGGAAAAAGTATTGCTTAAAGGTGGAGTAAACGATTGGGAGAAAAATTATCTTGATGAGATGAAAGGATTTGTTGACTTCATAAAAAGAAGAAAAACAATTCAATGCAGCTTTGAGGAAGGAGTAGAAGTCATGAGAATAATTGAAGCTGCAGAGGAATCAACAAAGTCAAAGAAATGGATTAAAATAAGTTGAGGTGCAAAAATGGAATTATTTAATCTAAAAAATAAGGTTGCGATTGTGTTTGGAGGTAATGGACAATTAGGTAAGCAGTTCTGTAAAGCATTGCTCGAATATGGAACAAAAGTATACAGTTGTGATGTGAATGTAAAAGAATCTTCAGAAACAAAAAAGCTTAGAAAGAAATATAATGTGAATTTTCAGCTAGTAAAAGTTGATGCAACAAGTAAGAAAGAGTTAGTTAAGCTGAAGGATTACATTGTTAAGGACTCTAAAAGAGTAGACATACTTGTAAACTCAACAACAGCAAAAGGAGATGATTTCTATCTTCCATTTGAGGATGTCTCTTTAGAAGGATGGGATAAAGGTATGCTTGGAAACTTGAGTATTCCTTTCCTAACAATACAGACTTTTGTACCTGTGATGAAAAAACAGAAAAGCGGTTCCATAATAAACATAGCATCTCATTATGGTCTTGTAGGAAATGATCAGAGAATATATGAAGGAACAAATCTGCATAAAGTTTATGTCAAGAACTCTCCTAAGATAAAAAGGATATATTCGCATGGAGTGTATAATGCTGCGAAAGGAGGGCTTATTAACTTTACAAGATATCTAGCAGCTTACTATGGAGAGTACAATATACGTGTTAACTGCATATCACCAGGAGGAATATACAATCCAAAAGAAGATAAGAAATTTGTGAAGAACTATTCAGACAAGGTACCGCTTGGAAGGAAGGCTAATGTTGATGAGGTCAATGGCGCTTTAGTATTCCTAGCATCTGACGCATCATCATATGTTACAGGACATAATTTAGTTGTTGATGGAGGTTTTACAGTATGGTAGAAAACTGGCTTGAGGAATTTAATACCTCAATAGAGTCAACAAACTCATCAATATTTGATTCAGAGATGATAAAACGCATTTTTGTCAGACTCGTTAAAGATGGAGAACTATCTGCTGCTAAGGCAGAACCTAAAATGTTTTTCATTAATCTGCCTGCGGGTTTTAAAGGAGAGGAAGAAGTACATGAAGATGAAGATGATGTCTATTATGTATTTGATGGAGAGGGTGAATTGGTTATTGACCGCAAGAAAAAAATAACAATTAGCAAAGGCGATATTATTCATATCCCTGCAAAGCAAGTTCATAAACTTGAGTTCACTAAAGAAGGCATAAAATATATTGTTGTAAAAAAATGACTGAAATAAAAATAGGAAACAAAATCATAGGAGAGAAACACGCTTGTTTTATTATAGCTGAAGCAGGCGTTAATCACAGTGGTGATATAAAAATTGCAAGAAGGCTTATAGATGCAGCTGCAGAAGCAAGAGTGGATGCAGTAAAATTTCAAACTTTCAAAGCTGAAAAACTTGCAACAAGAGATGCAAAACAAGCAGAGTACCAAACAAAGAATATAGGTAAGGAAGAAACACAGTTTGATATGTTGAAAAGGCTTGAATTAAAGGAGGAATTTCATAAACCTCTAAAGAATTATTCTGAGAAGAAGGGATTAATATTTATGTCAACTCCTTTTGATGAGGACGCAATTGATTTTCTTGATGAATTGGGTGTAGAAATTTTTAAGGCGGGTTCTGGAGAACTAAATAATATTCCGTATTTAGTTAAGATGGCGAAAAAAAATAAGCCGATGATAATCTCTACTGGTATGTCTACAATGGATGAAGTGAAAAAAGCTGTTGAAGCCATAAGGAATGCAGGAAACGATAACTTTGTATTTCTACACTGTACAACAAATTATCCTACTCCTTTTGAAGAGGTTAATCTTAGAGCAATGGAAACTATGAGAAAAAAACTGAGTTGTTTGGTAGGTTACTCTGACCACACAGAAGGTTTGCTTGTTCCATTAGTTGCTGCGGCTATGGGTGCAGTGGTTATTGAGAAACATTTCACTCTTGATAGAACAATGGAAGGACCTGATCATAAGGCCTCTCTTGAACCAAATGAACTAAAAGAAATGGTTAGACAGATACGACTTATTGAGGAGATAAGAGGCTCTGAAAAGAAAGAGCTTGCACCCTCAGAGTTTTCAATGAGTAAAACCATAAGAAAAAGTTTAGTTGCAAAGAATGACATAAAGAAAGGAAATGTGATAAAAGGAGAAGATATTATAATAAAGAGACCAGGCATAGGCATTATGCCTGAGAGAATAGATGAGGTTATAGGGAAAATAGCCTTAAGGAACTTTAATAAAGATGAGCTAATTTCCTTTGAGGACTTAAAATGAGAATATTAGTAATAGCAGCACATCCGGATGATGAAGTCTTGGGAGTTGGAGGTACAATCCTTAAACACAAGAAAAATGGTGATGAAGTTTATATTTGTATTGTTACAACATCATATGAGCCAGAATGGTCGAAGAAGTATAAAGTAACTAAATTAAAAGAAGCTAAAAAAGTTGATAATATACTCTGTGTCAAAAAAAGAGTTTTCTGCGATTTACCAACAGTCAAGCTTAACACTATTCCTCACGGAGAATTTAACAAAATTATTGGAGAGGTCATAGAAGATATTTCTCCAGATGTAATATACACTCATTTTGAAGGAGATGTGAATAAGGATCATGGTATAATCTTCCAAGCGGTCATGGTTGCCACAAGGCCTGTAAGAAAGAAAACAAAAGTGCTCTGTTTTGAAACCCCTTCTTCAACAGAATGGAATAACAAAGCATTCATACCTAATTTATATGTTGACATAACTCCTTATATAGATAAGAAAGTTGAAGCTTTTTCTCAATATAAATCTGAAGTTAAGAAATATTCTCATCCTAGAAGTAAAAAAGGACTTAAGATATGGGCTAATAAGAGGGGGATTGAAATATGCACTGAGTATGCAGAAGCATTTCAGATAGTGCGTAGTTTTTGGTAAAAATGAAAATAGTTTGGCTATCTGCCAATAAACTTGGCTATGAAATGTTAAAAGAATCTACCAAGATTAAAGGGGTTAATATAGATTCTATAATAACTCTCAGCAGGGATTCAAAAACTGTTATGTATGATGGTCTTGATAATAAAAAATGGTATGAGTTTGGAATAAAGGTTTTTGAGGTTGAAAGAATAAACAATGAAAAAGAGTTGTTAAAAAAATTATCTCCTGATATTGTTGTGATGTGTGGTTGGAGGCAAATAATAGACAAGGAAATGTTAGGAATTCCAAAAATGTTTGTGGGTTTTCACCCAACTTTACTGCCTGTTGGAAGAGGACCTGCGCCAATAATAAACTCAATTTTGTATGGTTTCAAAAAATCAGGTTTAACAATGTTTCATTTAACTGAAGGGTTGGATGATGGACCTATTATAGGTCAGGAAAAGTTTGATATAGCTGAAACAGACTATGCAGTTGATGTTTATGAAAAAGTAATTAATGTTGGAAGAAAACTAATAAGAAAATATTTGCCATTGCTTGTTCAAGGAAAAGCACCAATGATTTCACAAGATGATTCAAAAGCAACAGTTTTTCAAAAACCATCACTAAAAGATAATGAGATAAATTTAGAGAAGGAATCTGCAGAGCAAATATATAGGAAAATTAAAGCCCTGTCAAAGCCTTATAAAGGAGCATATATAAGATTAGGAGAGGAGAAATTAATAATATGGCGAGCAGAACTAAAAAAAGGAAAATCTGTGTCTTAACAGGTACGCGAGCAGAGTATGGTTTGCTTAAGCCTGTGATGGCTGCTGTAAAAAAGCATTCAAAACTAGAGTTGAAGCTCATAGTAACGGGGATGCATTTATCAAAAGAATTTGGTTATACTATCAACGATATAAAAAAAGATAAATTCAAGGTTGATAAGAAAACAGTTATGAACCCTGAGCAAGATACAGGATTCTCAATGGCACAGGCAATAGGTAAAGGGATAATTGGTATTAGCAATGCATTGAAAGAAATAAAACCAGATGTTCTCCTTGTGCTTGGGGACAGAATAGAATCCTTAGCTGGTGTTATTGCTGCAGCTTACATGAACATACCGATAGCCCACATACATGGAGGAGACAGTGCAAGAGCAGGATTAGATGAATCTGTAAGGCACTCAATAACAAAGTTTGCACACATACATTTTCCTGTAACAAAGAAAAGCGCAGAGAGAATTAGAAAGTTGGGAGAGGAACCTAAAAACATATTTGTTGTTGGAGCGCCTGGTTTAGACACAATTCTAAACGTTAAGCTTTTGTCAAGGAAAGAAGTTGAAAAAAAATTTGAAATAGATACTGAAAAAGGCTATATACTTCTAGTGCAACACTCAGTATCTACCCAACCGGATGATGCTCAAAGACAAATAGAAGAAACACTCAATGCAATTAAACAAGTAGGAATGCAGACAATAGCGATATATCCTAACTCAGATGCAGGCGGTAGAAAAATCATAAAAAAACTAAAAGAATTTGATAAAAAACGAATAATAAAAGCATATGCAAGTCTGCCTCACAAAGATTACTTGAGTCTTATGAAATACGCTAAGGTCATGGTTGGTAATTCTAGTAGTGGGATAATGGAATCAGCATCATTCAAATTGCCTGTTGTCAATATAGGCATTAGACAAGATGATAGAGAGAGGGCAAATAATGTTATGGATGTTGATCACAAGACAAAAGAGGTATTGAAGGCTATAAAAAAAGCGTTGTCAAAAAATTTTCAGAGAAAAATGAAGCTGTGTAGAAGTCCTTATGGCAACGGTATGGCAGGCAAAAAAATTGCTAAGAGATTAGCAAAGATAAGACTTAACAAAAAATTGTTACAAAAGAAGATAACATACTGAGGGATAAAAAATGGAAGAACGCTTTAAAGATTGGAAATTTCCAAAAGTTAAAGAAGGAGAATTAACAAAATGGAATTGGATGGTTCAGAACAAAGAAGGCTTAAAATTAGGAAGAAATACTGACATTGGAGCATTCACATATATTAATGCGAAAAAAGGAATTATAATAGAAGAAAATGTTCAGATTGGTTCTCATTGTTCTATATATTCTGTTTCTACAATTGATAACAAGCAAGGAAAAGTGGTTTTGAAGAAGAACTGTAGAATAGGCAGTCATTCAGTTGTAATGCCTGGAGTAACTGTTGGAGAAAACTCTTTAATTGGAGCACTTAGCCTTGTAACTAAAGACATACCTGACAACGTTGTCGCAGTAGGAGCCCCTGCAAAAGTTATAAAGAAGTTAAATTGAAAGGTAATTTACTAAAAATGAAAATATTACTTCTAACAAAGACATCAGATATATGCAGAGAGATGCAAGATTATGTGAAAACTAATCTATCAGAAAAAGATGAGTTATTAATTTTTGAAGGAGAATTTGGAGATACTTTCCCAAAGATAGAATGGAAAGGAGATTATATACTTTCTTTTTTATCATCTTGGATTTTACCAGAAGAATTGTTGCAAAAAGCAAAAATCTCTTTGAATTTTCATCCTGCTCCGCCAAAATATCCAGGGATAGGTTGCTATAATTTTGCAATCTACAACAAGGATAGAGAGTATGGTGTGACTTGTCATCACATGATTTCAAGAGTTGACTCAGGAAAGATAGTCAAAGTTTTAACATTTCCAATGTATGAAGACGATAATGTTGCGAAGCTAAAGGACAGAACTATGGATTATCTTGTAAAACTTTTTCAAGAAGTATTCGAACTTATTTTGAAAAGACGGAATTTACCAAAATCAAATGAGCAATGGGTTCGTAAACCTTATACTAGAAAAGAATTTCAGGAACTGTGCAGAATTACACCAGACATGGATGATGAAGAAATAAAGCTAAGAGTAAGAGCAACATTTTTTCCAGGTGTAAGAGATTTGCCATATATTGAGATAAGCGGATCAAAAATTATTCTAGAAGAATATGAAACAATCAAAGCAAACTCTTAGAAAGGAAATATTGGTAAAAAGAGATAGTTTGAGTAAGGATTTAGTGGCTAGTAAAAGTAATAGAATAAAGAAAATATTATTCGACCTTGAAGAATTCGTTGATTCAAGAAAAGTTCATTGTTATGTTTCCATTGATAACGAAGTGCAAACACACGTTTTGATAAAAGAAATTAGTGAAAGTAAAAAAGTTTTTATTCCATATGTGGACGGAGATGAGATAAAACAAACCCGCTTCTTAGGATTCAATAAATTAAAAAGAGGAACTTTTGGAATTTTAGAACCAATTAATCCTACTCAGGAAGATACTAATCCCGATATAGTAATTGTTCCAGGCATAGTTTTTGATGAATCAGGACACAGGATAGGTTATGGTAAAGGTTATTATGATAAATTTCTAGAAGAGAATTATGATGTGTTAAAGATTGGTTTAGCATTTGAATTTCAGATATTAAAAGGGTTACCTATTGACTCACATGATGTTCCTGTTGATATTATTATAACAGAGAAAAGAATTATTAAATGCAAATATTAATAAATCTAACATCAGTAGCCATTCTAGATGAAAACTGACAAGTTATTAGACGGCAGAGCTTTTGCAAAGAAAGTCATTGATAAGTATGAAAGAAAAATCTCAAAGCTAAAGGCTAAGCCAGTTCTGGCAGTCATACTAGTTGATAAGGATCCTGCTTCACACTTATATGTCAGACTAAAAGAACAAGCTTGCCAAAGAGCAGGAATAATTATGGAGAAATATTTTTTTAAGAAAACTACAACTTCAAAATTACTTTCTTTGATTAGGCACTTAAATTCATCTAGAAAAGTTAAGGGTATTCTAGTTCAATTACCCTTGCCGAGAGGAATTGACAAAGCAAAAGTGTTGAGAGAGATTATTCCTGAAAAAGATGTTGACTTTTTGAATCCAAATACCTTAGGTCAAATACTCTACGATGATGAAGCAGGACCATGTACGCCAAAAGGAATAGTAAAACTACTTTATGAATACAAGATTAAGGTTGCAGGCAAGAATGTATGTATAATAAATAATAGCGACTTGGTTGGAAGACCATTAGCATTAATGTTAATGAAAAGAAACGCTACAGTTACTGTTTGTCATACAAAAACAAAAAACTTGTATGATTACACAAAGAAAGCAGATATAATCATATCGGCTACTGGAAATCCTGGCTTAGTGAAAGGGAGACATGTGAAAAGAGGAGTAGTTGCTATTGACATCGGTATAAAGAAAATTGACGAGAAGATTTATGGAGATATTGATTTCAAATCTGTAAGCAAGAAAGCATCATTTATAACTCCTGTTCCAGGAGGAGTTGGACCTGTGACTATTGCTATGTTAGTTGAGAACATGTTTGAGGCGAGCAAGAAATGATTCCTTTAGCAAAACCTTACATTGACAAAAAAGACATTAAAGAAGTTGAAAGAGTTCTAAAATCTGGCAGACTTAGTTTAGGTCCTAAAATCAATGAATTCGAAAGATTTTTTGCAAAGATAATTGGAACTAAATATGCAGTTGCAGTTAACTCTGGAACTTCAGGATTGCACCTTTGTGTAAGATCTCTAGGAATTAAAGAAGGTGATGAGGTGATAACTTCTCCTTTTTCTTTTGTTGCTTCTGCAAACTGTATGTTGTTTGAGAAGGCTAAACCAATCTTTGCAGATGTTGATGAAGACACGTTTAACCTAAATCCGAATTTAATTGAAGATAAAATAACTTCAAGAACAAAAGCTATTTTACCAGTTCATGTCTTTGGCCAGAGCTGTGATATGAGTAAAATAATAAACATAGCTAAGAAACACAATCTGAAAGTTATTGAAGATGCTTGTGAATCTCTTAACTCCACTTACAAAAATAAGAAAGTAGGAACATTTGGAGACGCAGCTGTATTTGCATTCTATCCAAATAAACAGATAACAACTGGAGAAGGTGGTATGATTGTTACAAATAATAAAAAGACAGCAGAAGCTTGTAGAAGTATGAGAAATCAAGGAAGAGGCGAAAGCATGCAGTGGTTAACACACGAGCAATTAGGATATAATTACAGGATTACTGATATGCAGGCAGCTTTGGGAATTTCACAATTAAAAAAGATTGATTTTCTCATAAATCAAAGAAGAAAAGTGGTTGCTATGTACATGAATGAACTATCAGAAATACCACAAGTAAAGTCGCCTGTTGTTGATAAATTTAATACACACACTTGGTTTGTGTTTCCAATTCAAGTTTCTGAGAAGGATAGAGACAGGTTAATAGAGCATTTGTTAAAAGAAGGAATTCAAAGTAAAGCTTATTTTTATCCGCCTATCCACTTGCAACCATTTTATAAAAAATCTTTTGGTTACAGGAAAGGTGATTTTCCAGTTGCTGAGAAGATAAGCAAAACAACATTAATTCTTCCTATGTTTGTTGGAATGACAAGGAAAGAAGTTATTAACGTGAAAAATTCAATAATAAAATTCTATTGCTAATCCACGATAGTTATTTAAATATAACTTGTTTTCCGCTTTTTCAATGAAAAGAAGAAAAGATTCAGAAAATAAATTAAAAAGAATTTTTCATGGAAAAGATATTCTAGTTACAGGTGGTTGTGGTTCAATTGGTACTGAAATAGTAAAACAGCTTCTAAAATACAAACCAAAGAGAGTGAGAATATTTGATAATAATGAATCAGCCCATTTTCATATGAGACAGGATATCCTAAGTAAATTAACAAGACATTTAGTTGGCGATATCCGAGATAGGAATCGTGTTGAAAGAGCAATGAAAGGAGCAGATATAGTGTTTCATGCAGCTGCTTTGAAACATGTGCCTCTTTGCGAGTATAATCCGTTTGAAGCAGTTAATACAAATGTCATAGGAACCCAGAATTTAGTTGATGTTGCTCGTAAGGAGAATGTAGAAAAGTTTTTGTCTATAAGTACTGATAAAGCAGTGAATCCTATAAACACTATGGGAGCAACAAAATTATTGAGTGAGAAACTAACCACTACAGCAGGGTATGGCGATTATAAGACAAAGTTCTCTTGTGTTAGGTTTGGGAATGTCTTAAATTCTAATGGTTCAGTTATTCCTATTTTCAAGAAACAGATAAAGGAAGGAGGTCCTGTAACCATAACTTCTGAGAAGATGACAAGATTCTTTATGTCAATGTCAGAGGCTGTTGGTTTGGTATTGAAGGCTATTTCCATCATGGAAGGTGATGAAATATTTATTTTGAAGATGAAAAGTTTAAGAATTATTGACCTTGCAAAAGTTATGATTGAAGAACTAGCTCCTAAGTTTGGTTATAAACCACAAAATATCAAAACAAAGAAGATAGGTGTCAGGCCTGGAGAAAAAATAAGTGAGTGCTTAATCACAAAAGAAGAAGCAGAGCATATTGATGAACTGGATGACATGTTTGTTTTTCGCCAGAGTATTATAACACCACAATATATTTCTGAGTATCGTTCAAAAAGAGCTTATGAAGAGTATGATTCTAACAATATTCGCCAGCTTACAAAAGAAGAGATTAGAAAACTTCTGTATTATTATAAGATAATTTCATAATAGATAATTTTAAAAATACTTCTATTATTCGATTTATTGCAATGAAATCAACAGTTCTAGTCACTGGTGGAGCAGGATTTATGGGTGCTCATCTAGCAGAAGAACTCATTAAATTAGGCTATAAAACAGTTGTGCTTGATGACCTTAGCGGAGGCTTTGAAGAAAATGTTCCTAATAAAGCAGTGTTTGTAAAAGGCAGCATTTTGAATTTTAAATTGATAAGAGAGTTGTTCAAGAAGTATAAGTTTGATTATGTTTTTCACTTAGGAGCTTATGCTGCAGAGGGTCTTTCTCATTTTATCAGAATATTTAATTACAGAAACAATTTGTTAGGAAGCATAAATCTTATCAATGAATCAATTAGATACAATGTTAAGTGCTTTGTGTTTACTTCTTCAATTGCTGTTTATGGAACAAACCAACTTCCAATGAAAGAAGAGACAACTCCTCAACCAGAAGATCCTTATGGAATCTCAAAGTATGCTGTGGAGCTTGACTTGAAGTCAGCATATGAGATGTTTGGGCTTAACTATATCATTTTTAGACCACATAACGTTTATGGTGAGAAGCAAAATCTTGGAGATAAATACAGGAATGTTGTTGGCATATTTATGAATCAGATAATGCAGAACAAGCCATTAACTATTTTTGGTGAAGGGAAACAGACAAGAGCTTTCTCATACATAGGAGATGTTGCTCCTATAATAGCAAAGTCTATAAAAATCAAGAAGGCTTATAATCAAGTGTTTAATATTGGTGCAGACAAACCATATACAGTGAATTATTTAGCAGAAACTGTTAAGAAAGCAATGAGTTCCAACCAAAAAACAAAGCATTTACCTGCAAGGAATGAGGTTGTACACGCATATTCTTCTCATAACAAAGTTAAAAAAGTACTTGGTTATAAAACAAAATTTTCTTTAGAAGAAGGAGTTCAACGAATGGCTGATTGGGCTAAAAAGATAGGAAGCAAGAAAAGCAAGAAATTCAAAAACATCGAACTTACAAAGAATCTTCCTCCAAGTTGGGTTGAAAAATAATGGTAAAGGTCTCTGTGATAATTCTAAATTGGAATCAAGCTGATTTTACAGTTGATTGTGTTAAATCTGTTCTGAAGCAACTCTTCAAAGATTTTAATATAGTGATAGTTGATAATGGGAGTACAGATAATTCAGTCGAAATGTTAAGGAAAGAGTTTGGTAAAAACAAGAAGGTAAAGATATTTTGTAATAAGAATAACGAAGGCTATGCTGGAGGAAACAATGTCGGTGTTGAAAATTCTAAATCAAAGTATGTTGTTATATTGAACAACGATACGACAGTTGAGAAAGAGTGGTTAACAGAACTTGTGAGAGGTATTGAAAGTTCTGATGATGTTGGCTCTGTCTCATCTAATGAAATAAGGAATAATGTAAAGGAAGATGTTAATTACAAAACGACAGGGGTGGCTCATTCATTACTTGGTTATCCTGTAAGATATAAATATGATAAGCCTTTGAAAGAAACTGATTTTGTTGAGCTCTTTCCTATAAGAGGAGTTTCGTTTATCTATAGAAGAGATTTAGTTAAGATGCCTTTTGACAAGGATTATTTTATCTATGCAGAGGATTTCTATCTTGGATGGATTCTAAAAATGAAAGGATATAGAAATCTTTTATCAACTAAGTCAATTGTTAACCATTATCACAATCTAACAAAAAAGAGTAGCAAGAAAATAAACAAGTACTTCATATACTTGGGTGAGAGAAACAAACTTATCAATGTGTTTACATTTCTTGAAATAAAAAACATTGTTAGGTTGCTTATTCCAGTACTTCTCTCAACCATTCTGATAAATGTTTTTGAACCAAGGAAGATTCCTATAAGAGTTAAAAGTTATTGGTGGCTCATTACACATATAGGCACTTTGAGAAAGAAAAGAAAAAATGTACAAGTACAGAGAAAACTACCTGACAGAAAAGTTTTGAGATACTTGAGTTATAAGGTTTATGGTGAAACTTTTGTAAAAAACCCTGTTTTTAAGCTGTTGTTATCTTTGATAAATTTCTTTATGTTCATTTACTATAAGCTTGTAGGATTAAAAACAATTGAGATGTAGTTGTGTAAGATGGCGCGAAATACGATATCTCTTATATCAATAATCAAGTTATTTGTTTTTGAGGTAGTTATGTTTCTATTAAGTTATATAATACCTAAGAACGAAAAACTTCTTTTGTTTCAGACAATAGCCGGTAAAGGCTTGAGAGAGAATCCGAAGTATTTATACCTCTATGCAAAGAAGTATCTTCCGAATTACGATGTTATGATGTTCATAAGCAATGAGGAAAAGAAGGAAAAAGTCATAGAAGGTGTTAAGAAACATGATTTTCGATTAAGAAACTGGTGGTCGATTCTCAGAGCAAAATACATTTTTGTTGAAACTGATTGCATAACAACTATTAACTTAAGTAATCTAAACGGTCGTTTTAACATAATAATGACTTGGCACGGTACAGTAATTAAAAAAATTGGGTTTGATAACTATTATTATAAGAATTCCAATCCAATTTTAAAGTGGCTGCTTAAGAAACAATATACAAAATATAGACTAATACTAAATACTTGTGAATATTCGAAAAGAATTTCTGAAAGAAGTTATAGATGCAAGTCTATAATTACAGGATACCCTAGGAATGACGTTCTTTTTGATGATGAACTTAGTACAGTTAATCTGAGAGAAAAACTTAATTTAAAGAAATATAAGAAGATAATCCTCTATGCTCCTACTTATAGGGATTATGCAAAAAAACCATCTTTTTCTGAGCATGGTTTAATAATGTTAAACAAGCTTTTAGAAGAGAAGAATTATGTGCTCATTATGAAGGCACACGCACTTGAAACATCCCTGATAAATCCTCAGTTGACAAACATAAAGAACATCACCCCGCAAGTTGATGATATTCAAGAGTTATTACCTTGTATTGATGTAGTAATAACCGATTATTCAGGCGTTATTTTTGATTTCTCTCTTTTGCTAAAACCTCTATTATTGTATGCTTACGATTATGAGGGATATGTAGAAAAAAGAGGGGTTTATTTTGATGTTCAAGAAGAATTTAAACCGATTGTTTGTAGAACTGAAGAAGAGATTATATATTGTTTAAAAAAAGAGGATTTTGAAATTAACAAAAAATTTGTAAAGAAAATAAGAGATAAATTTAACAAATATCATGATGGAAATTCTTCTAAAAGAGTTTTTGAATACCTAAATATAAAGTAGGATATCTACTTTCTTTCGTTTTCACTTAATTTCCTGATAACGTTTGCAGGAACACCACCAACAATACAATATTCAGGCACGTCCTTTGTCACAAGAGCTCTTTCTGCAACAATAGATCCTCTTCCTATTCTAACACCTTTAGTGATGGTTGCTCCCCATCCTATCCAAACATCATCTTCTATAATTACTGGTTTACTATCAGACTCGTTAATATCTGCAATCCCTTTCAATGATTGTTTTTTTCTTTTTGATATTTGTATTGGATGAGAGTTATTGTCTCTAATAACAACATTTTGTGATATCCTGGTGCATGAGCCGATTTTTATGTTGTTTGTGCATTCAATCAATGTGTTTTTACCTATTGACACATGATTTCCTAATTCTACCCTTCCATTCTCTTCGCAAAGAATAAGACAATTTAATTTACAATGATAACCAATTTTGACTTGTTTTTTCTTTCCGTAATTATAGCATCTGAAATGAGTTTGCATCTTTGTTCTTCGACCAGTTTTGATTGAGCAAAAATATAACCCCCTATTTAGAACTATCATAAAAACATCCCAAGCATATGGTATTCCTAAGAGAGGATTTTTCAAAAAAACCTTTATTTTTTTGTTCATTTTGAATCTCTTATGTTCTTCAAAGCAGACTGATTGAACATATTTAAATCTTTGCACTCTTGTAGTTTTTTAGGATTTAAATAGAAAACTTTATAAATATCCTACTAGTAATACTAGTAGAATGAAAAAGATTGTGTGGTTAAATAAATCAAATGGTCAACTCTGTGTTACTATCCCCAAGAATTCTGGGATAAAAGAAGGGGATATCGTGAGTATAGAGAAAGAAAAAATAAAAAAAATTGTTTATTCTTTTACAACAGCAGACTTATTTAACTATGGTCAGCTTAGATTGTTAGAACATGCAAACAAATTAGGAGATTTTCATATATGTGGCGTTCTAAAAGATGAAGTTATAAAATCATACAAAGGAGCACCCGTTGCCAACTTAAAGGAAAGGACAGCAATCATATCTTCTCTTAGGTGTGTTGATATGGTTATGACACAAGACAGCAAAGATTCAGTAGATAATCTGAAAAAGATTCATGAACAATTCCCAAATGCAAAGCTTATTCTAATACATGGAACTGATTGGAAGAAAATTCCTGGAAGTGAGTATATAAAAAAAATTGGAGGAGAGGTTATACAGCCTCCATTCTACGAGAGATTATCAAGAGAGAATATTTTGAAAAAAATATTAGGTATAAGCAGAGAAACAAAATGAAAGGAATAGTGATAGCTGCAGGGATATGTAGTAGGTTAAGACCGATAACTAATAATCTACCGAAGTGTATGCTAAAGATAGGCGACAAGTCTATAATGGAGAACATTCTTCAAGTATTCGAAAATAATGATGTAGATGATATTGCAATTGTAAGGGGTTACGCAAAAGAAAAGATTAATTTTCCAGATATAACCTATTATGAAAATACTGCTTACACAGATAACAATATACTTCACTCGTTGATGTTTGCGCGAAAACATCTTGAAAAAGCAGAGAAAGAAAATGAGGATATTGTAATAAGCTATTCTGATATACTATATGAAGATTGGGTGATAAAGAAGCTTATCAATTCTAAAAAAACAATAGCAGCTATAGTGGATACTGATTGGCAAGAATACTATGAAGGAAGAACAGATCACCCTATTGAAGAAGCAGAGAACGTTATAACAGACACAAACAATAAGATGCTCAAAATTGGCAAACATATATTCACAAACAACACTCCCAAGAATAAGCAAGGAGAATTCATTGGTTTATGGAAATTTACGCCTGAAGGAATAAGAATATTTCTAAAGCATTTTGACAGATTAAATTCAATCTTGAAAATGATAGATACCTATCAGAATACAAATGAGTGGCAAAAATCATACATAACTGATATTTTCCAGGAGATGATCGATAAAGGAGAAGAGATTCATAGTGTTTTAATCCAGAAAGGGTGGAAAGAATTTGATACTGTTCAAGACTTTAAAAAAATAGGTGGAGAAATACCATCTGATATTGGAGGTGTTGATGAATGAAGAAAATAATTTTAGGACTTCTTCTGATGTTCATAGTTGTTTTAGCTGGATGTCAGTCAGAAGTAGAAGAAACAAAGACATATGGAGAAGAAGAATTCTCTGTTTTGAAGATGGGTCTTATTCCTGCTGATGATTCGCAGGAAATGATAAGAGCTTATGAACCTGTGAAAGAATATCTATCTGCAGCGTTAGGTATACCTGTTGAGATATTGGTTACAAGCGACTACACTGCTGCTATTGAAGCAATGAGATCAGAACATATTGATATGGCTTGGTTCGGACCATTTTCATATGTTATTGCATCAAATGTTGCAGGTGCAGAAGCGATTGTTAATGGTGTTAAGGAAAGCACAGGAAGCGCAACCTATAAGTCTGTTATAGTTACGAATGTTGACTCTGGTATTGAAACCCTAGAAGATTTAAAAGGGAAAACCTTCGCATTTGTAGATCCTGCTTCAACATCAGGCAATTTGATACCAAGAAAGATATTGATAGAGAATGGTATAGATCCTGACAATGACTTCAGCACAAGCTACTATGCCGGAACCCATAATGCGGTCATGTATGCTATTGCTAATGGTAAAGTGGATGCAGGGGCAACTGGTGATAATGTATACCAAAGAATGATAGATGCTGGAGAAATTGACCCTGAAGCTAACATCATTATCTATGAATCGGAGCCAATACCTGGTTCCCCGATTGTTGTTAGAGGTAATCTACCAGAAGAGCTTAAGAAAGCCATACAGGATGCTTTACTTAACATGGATCAGCAAACTATTCATCAAGTTGATGGATGGGGAGGAATTTCCAAGTATCAAAAAGTATCTGATAGCGATTATGATGTTATCAGGGATACAGCAGAGATTCTTGGAATGGATGTTAGCACTGCAGAGGCAGCTAACAAATAATTTTTTTATTTTTTTATTATAATAAGAAAAATGATAAAGATAAAAAAACTGAATCACATTTATAAAAATAGAACTGAGAATGCTGTTAAAAATATCAATCTTCACATAAAGAAAGGAGAGAATGTAGTTATCATTGGTTCTAGTGGTTCTGGAAAATCAACTTTACTCAAATGCATAAATAGATTAATAGAATCCACTTCTGGAAGTGTTCTTATTGATAATCAAAATATTTCTAATTGCCACCAAAAAAAAGCTGAGAAAATAAGGGCAAACATAGGTATGATTTTTCAAAATTTTAATATTCTTGAGAGAGAAACAGTTTTTCATAATGTTTTGAATGGTCGTCTTAGTTATAACAATCATTGGAAAACAATCTTTGGAAAATTCTCAAAAGAAGATCATGATATCGCAAAAGAGTGCATTAGTAGAGTCGGTTTGCATGAATATATGTATGAACATACAATGAATTTAAGCGGAGGACAAAAACAAAGAGTTGCTATAGCAAGAGTGTTATCACAACAACCAAGTGTTATACTTGCTGATGAACCCGTGTCTAATTTGGATCCAAAGCTAATGAAAGAAATTATGGACCTGTTAAAAAATATTTGTGTTGAAAAGGGAATAACTCTTGTAACAAGTCTTCATTTTTTAAATTTCGCCAAAAAGTATGGATCAAGAATAATTGGAATGAGAGATGGAAAAATTGTTTTTGATGATAAACCTGAAAATCTTACAGAAAAAGACATAGTTGACATTTATGGAAAAACAAAAGATTGGTATCTTTATGGAAAAGCAGGATTCTAAAATTAAGGAAATCAGAACTAAGAAACTATTCATGAAAAGATACAAAGGATTTTTTATAGGTATACTTATAGTTATAATCTATTACTGGGCTTTGACCGGAACAAATACCAGTCCTGTTAAGTTTGCAGAAGGAGTTCCCTTCATGATTGATTTTGTACGTCGAATGTTCCCACCAGATATAAGCAATTTGGGAACCTTTCTTTTGAAAGCATTGGAAACTTTACAGATGGCAATTGTTGGTTCGACTTTAGGAGCTTTAATAGCTCTTCCATTGTCTTTTCTTGCAGCACGTAATGTAATGCACAACAAATTAGTTTATCATAGTGTAAGAACAATTTTTGATATTTGCAGAGGAATAAACGAAATAGTATGGGGGCTGATATTTGTTTCAATGGTTGGACTTGGACCTTTTCCAGGAGTGTTAGCCTTAACAGTACATGTTATTGGAGCGCTTGGAAGATATTTTTCAGAGTCTATTGAAACAGTAGATCCTGAAATAATAAAAGCAATTATTTCAACAGGTGCTAATAAAGTTCAAGTGATTGTAAGAGGAATTTTACCACAAGTAAAACCTTTATTTATTAACTATATGCTATATTACTTAGAGAATAATTTCAGAGCAGCAACTGTTCTTGGTTTGGTTGGTGCTGGAGGTATTGGTATGGAACTATTAACCAGTATGAGATTATTCCGCAATAAAGAGGTTTTAACAATACTCATAATAATGATAGTTGGAGTGATGTTGATTGATCGTTCTAGTGCTTACGTAAGAAAAAAAATACTCAAAACAGAACTATGAACAAAAATAATTACTATAAAGTAGTAACTAAATCAAAAGTTTTAAATACTTATTACTATGTCTGAATACTATGAGAGAAATTAAATTAATAGCAGAAAGTGATGCAAAGGCACTTATTGAATCAGAAGTTAAAAATAATAGAGATAAAGGTTACATTATAGAAGGAGAAGGATTCTCTCAGCATTTAATTGATTCTGGCAGAATAGGTTGGGATATATCAAAAGAAATAATAAAAAAACACCCATCCCTAAAAGAGCAAATAGACCCTGAGATTATCAGAGTAGAGGGCTATGTGCACGATTTCTCAAAGATCTATGAAGGAAGCAAGTTTCATGAAATTGGAACTGCTTATTTAGTGTTAACAGCAGGAGATACTGAGCTTGGTTTAGTAAGTGAAGGAACAAAATCAGAACGTAAAGAAACATTAAAGAAAATAGCCTCTCTTATACTGTCAGACCATGGGCTTTTTGAAGAATTGGGAGGATTGAATTTTCCAGAACAAACCTTATATCCTGACATGATAGATTCATTTAAAGAAAGAATAGAATACTTAAGAACAGAGCTATCAGATACCAACATTCCTCTATCAATAAATGAGTTGGCTTTGCCTTTAACATTAAATCAACAGATAGCATTATATGCAGATTTAACTAATGTCAATGGAAAAAGAGTATCTATTGAAGAAAGATTATTAGATATACAAAAAAGATATTCTGATCCAAAAAGAGGTTACAATAACCCAACATTTGCTAACGTAGCTAATATGATTATGCCAAGAGCGCTCGTGATTGAAGGAACAATAGAGAGTTTAATGAAATAATTATTTTTATTCAAACAACAAATTTATAAACAATAAAACCAACTATTTAATATGAAAGCAATTATATTAGCAGCAGGCAAAGCTACAAGACTGCTTCCTTTAACAAAGAATACACCACAATGTCTCTTAGAGGTAAATAAACAAACAATTCTCGAGTATCAGATTAAATTATTAAGAAACGCTTCAATTCAAGATGTTTCTGTAATAACTGGTTTCTGTGCAAACAAAGTCGAGAAATTCTGTCAAAAAAAAAAGATTAAAACCATATTCAACCCGTTCTATAATGTGTCAGGTATGGCTCTGACATTGTGGATAGCTAAAGAAGAATTGAAAGAAGGATTTATATTCCTCTATTCAGATGTTTTATTTGATTCAAATATTATCAGCGATTTAGTGAAGCAAAAAGGAGATGTTTGTTTGGCAGTAAAGAAGAATGATTTAAGAGAGGAAGCTGAAAAGGTGATCGAGAAAAATGGTTTAGTTGAGAGAATAACAAAAGAGGATATAAAAGGGGAAAATGGTGAATTCATAGGTATTGCAAAGTTTTCAAAAGAAGGTATGCAAAAACTTATGACTATGCTTGATAAGATTGCAAAGAAAGATATTAAGACTAGCTTCATAGATGTTATTGATAATCTGATTATGAGTGGGCAAAAAGTCACTGCTCATGATATCAAAAACAAACGATTTGTAGATATTGATTTTCCAGATGATATTAAAAAAGCAAGAAAGACTTTCAAGGATTAATAATTTAGAATTTTTTTGTATTTGCTTAGTATAACTTTTTTTGAAAATTTTTCCTTAAACAACCTTTTGCTCTCCAAAGCCATTTTTTCTCTTAGTGTTTTGTGTTTAATGAGCTTCTCTAGTTTTTGTTTTAGCTGTTCTTCATTATTGATAAGAAAACCATTCTTTTCATCAATAACTCCCTCAGAATTACCTCCATTATCAGTAGCAATTATCGGTTTTCCAAAATAGGTCGCTTCTAGCATTATTCTGGAGAAAGGTTCAGGCCACAAGGCTGGCTGGACTATTATGTCTGACTGTGTATAGATAGACGGTATATAACTGTAATCAATACTTCCATAAAACCTAACATTCTTGTTAGCGATTGATTCCAAGTATTCTATTTGGGACCCCTCCCCAAATATAAGAAGCTTAGCATCACCATGAATTTTGTTGAATGCTTTTATTAATATATCCACCCCTTTAAGTTTTTCCAGAGCGCCTATGTATGTTACGATAACTCCTTTTTCTTTTATGTCAAATTTTTCCCCTGACTCTTTTATGTTTTGGATATTGTAGATTTTCTCTATGTTTTTTCTCTTAACACCATTTTTTTCAAGCTGTTTGGTGATAAAGTCAGATATCGAGATAAACTTATCAATATGCTTCAACGTTTTATTTTTTTTTAGATAGTTAAAATACAGGAGAAGCCAGAATAAAGGATTAAACCTTAAGTAACTTGATATTTTTATCTTGCCAACATTTTCTGAGTTAACAATACATCCTAAGAACTTTGGAAAATTACATCCAGAGCACACTTCTCTTTCTTTATAGAAAAGGTTTCTTTTAGGACAAAAATTTGTATAACCATTAATGGTTGCAATTGTTTTTTTCTTAATCTTGAAACTCGGGATTGATGTAGTGTTTAGGAAGTGTATAACATCAAAATTTTCTTTATTATCAATTTTGAAGATATCTTTCTTCAATGATTTTTGAAAGTAAAGTTTTCTTTTCAAATTCTCGGTTATAGAGTTAGGGTTATTGCCTGTTTTGAGTGTTCTTAAGATTTTTATACCATCCTTTTCTCCAAATCTTTTCAAACCTTTAAAATAAGAAGTCAATACAAAAACACTAACTCCTTCTTCTGCAAGTGATTTCGCCAAATGATAAGCGCTTATCTCACCTCCACCAAAAGTTTTTGGAGGAAAATATTCAGAAACTAAGAGAACTTTAAGCTTTTTCATTCTTTATTTTCTCGATTACGCTTGTTGTTGAGAAGTCTTTGAATAAAGGTATTAGAACAACTTTACCTCCATATCCTTCAATAACCTTTCTTTCAGGCATTGGCTTATTAGTGTAATCCCCTCCTTTGACATGAATGTCTGGTTTAAGTTTTTTAATGATGTTTACAGGTGTTCTCTCATCAAAGAACACAATGTAGTCAATGCATTCCAAGGCTGAGAGTATCTCTGCTCTCTCGGATTCTTTAATAATTGGTCTTGTCGGACCTTTTATCTTTCTAACAGAAGAATCACTGTTCAAACCAAGTATGACAACATCTCCTAAAGCCCTGGTTTTTTCTAGCAACCTCACATGCCCTGTATGTAGTATGTCAAAGCAACCATTTGTAAATACTACTTTTTTTCCTTGCTTCTTCAACTCCTTTCTGATTTCTATTATTTCTTCTTGGCTCTTAAGCTTCCTGTTCTCCTTTTCAATAGCTGATAACAGTTCTCTTGCTGAAACAGTTGCAGTTCCAAACTTAGTAACCACTATTCCTGCACAGTGGTTCGCAATTACAGTAGCCTCTTCAAGATTTGCACCGGAAGCTATTGAAAGCGCAAGAACTGCAATTACAGTATCACCCGCGCCTGTCACGTCATAAACCTCTTCTGCTATAGTTGGCACCTCTATGAGTTCATTCTTTTTGATAAAAGCCATACCATCTTTTCCTCTGGTGACAAGAATCTTTGTTTTCATTTTCTGCTCAAGTTTTTTTATGACCTCAAATATTTTTTCCCCCTTATCTAAGCCACTCATAATATAAGATTCTTTTTCATTAGGTGTTATTAGTGTTGCTCCACTGTAATCCACGTTGTGACTTGGTTTTGGATCAACAATTATGGATTTACCTTTTGCAATAACAAGCACTTTCTTCATAAGAGCTGTTGAAATAGACCCTTTTGCATAATCAGATATTATAATTGCATCACAGCTTCTTGTTTCTCTCTTGACTTTTTTTATGATTTCTTTAACATTATTATTTTTATCGTCCTCATAATCTATCCTTATCAGTTGCTGACTCCTGCCAACAACCCTTATCTTTGTAATGGTTGGTTTCTTCGTGCTTATTAGTCTAGACTTTATTTTCTTTTCACGTAAAAGTCTTATCAAGATGTCTTTTTCTTTGTCTTTTCCAACCTCTCCAATAATAGTTGCTTTAGCACCAAGGCTTGTTATGTTATTTACAACGTTTCCAGAGCCACCAAGTTTGTATGATTCCTTTCTTGCTCTAACTATTTGTACAGGGGCTTCTGGACTTATTCTGGATACATCGCCGTAGATGTATTTATCCAGCATAATGTCTCCTATGACAAGAATTCTTTTTCGTTTGAAATTGTTGATAATCTGGATAAGTCGCTCTTTCATTCCGCCTAGAAACTTTTGTGTATATAAATAGTTAACTAAAATTGTCCTCTATAAGTCCGCACATTATATGATAACAAAGTTCGTGCACTTCTTGTATCCTTGAAGTTCTGTTTGAGTTAACTATTAACTCAATATCCGTCATTCCTTTTGTTCTTCCACCATCCCTGCCAAGAAAAGAAATTGTTTTCAAGCCAAGCTTTTTTGCTACTTTTAATGCTCTGATAACATTCTCAGAGTTTCCAGAAGTACTAATCCCAATCAATACATCATCTTTCTTTCCTAATCCCTCTACCTGTTTTGCAAATACATTTTCAAAGCAATCGTCATTGCTCCAAGCTGTGAGCATACTTGTGTCAGTTGTTAAGGCAATAGCAGCCAAAGCTCTTCTATTTTTTTCATATTTTCCAACCAATTCTGCAGTTATGTGTTGAGAATCTGCAGCGCTTCCACCATTTCCGCATACAAGTAGTTTTCCACTGTTTTTTAGAGATTCAACAACAGTATTTGCTGCCAGCTCTATTTTATCCATTAGATGATAATTCTTCTTCACAGCTTCTATGTGTTCCCCGAATTGTTTCTTTATTTCCTTATTCACCATACCACCCTGTGTTGTTTAACCAGTTAATATAATCCTTTATTCCTTCTTTAACAGTGTACTCTGCTTTGAAGCCAAGATTTTTTTCGCTTTTTGACATGTCGGCCATTGTCAAATCTTGGTATGCTCTTTTGTAAGGATTGTCAAAGTATTCTGGCTCATAACTTGTACCAAGCGCTTCGTTTAAAAATTTTATGATTTCATTGAAACTAGTGGCTTTTCCAGTACCCACGTTAAACACTCCAAAGTCTGGATATGTTAAAGCTTTGATAGTCGCTTTCACAACATCCTTAACATAGACATGATCTCTTTTTTGCTCTCCATATTTGAAGATCCTCGGATTCTTGCCTGCTCTCATCTGTCTGGCTAACTTATATATCATGCTGGCCATCTTTCCCTTGAAATGCTCTCTCGGACCAAAAACATTGAAGTATCTTAAGCCAACCAATGTGTTGCCTTTAAATGCTTGCTTTGCCATTTTCTCCATCTCAAGCTTTGACTCAGCATATGCATTTAGAGATCTTGGTTCATCATCTTCTTTCATAGGTGATTCTCCATCTCCATAAATCGCTGCAGAAGATGCATAGATTAGCTTGCAGTTATTCTTTTTGCAGAAGTCAAGTACAAGCTTAAAGTCATCAACATTATTTCTGAACATCTCTTCCTTATTAGTGATTGTTGTATCAGTTATTGCTCCTAAGTGGAATATCACGTCAATTTTTTCTTTGATATCTGAGAGCTTTGATTCATCTCCTTCTATAATTTCTCCTTTGAAACCTTCCAAGTTTTTTCTATTGCCTTTTAGAAAAGTATCTATAACTATGACTTGATTTCTTAGCCTTTCTAATTCCAATGCAAGATTGCTTCCTATGAATCCTGCTCCACCAGTTACAACGCATCTCATTTTACTTTTTCAAATGTTTTTCAACCTCTTCAACAGTTATGAGTTTCATGCATTTCTGGAACTCTCTGTTAAAGCATTTGGGCATTATTCCTTTCTCGTTTACTATGCAAGGACTGCATTCAGTCTTATGATATAATGAAATATTGCCTTTTCCAAATGGAGCCCACCTTTTCGGAGTGTTAGGTCCGAATAAGCCAATAACTTTACATCCCTGTGCAGCAGCTATGTGCATTGGTCCTGTATCATTACTTATAAATATTTTACATTTTTCAATTAAACTAAAGGTTTGCTCTAGAGTTAATTTGCCAGCAACATTTATCGATGGTTCAGTCATTTTATTTTTTATTTGTTCTATTAACTTGCTTTCTTTAGGTGAACCTATGAATACTATTTTTGCACCATATTTTTTCACAATTTTATCAGCTAATGTTACAAATCTTTCTTTTGGCCACATCCTTTCTCTGACAGACTCTGCTGCACCTGGACATATGCCAACTAATAAGTCAAATTTTTTTATATAACTCTGTTTCAAGAAAGAGTCTGCTTTTTTCTTGTCTTTTTCTCTCACCTTTAGTTTGAGTAGATTGGTTATTCTCTTTTTAATCCCAACCAATTCTCCAAGACCCATATATATATCAACTATGTGTTTGTTCCTTGGAAAAGCACTTGTTTCATTGTATAAAGTAGATCTTGTTTGATCAGAGAATCCTATTCTTGTTTTTCCTATATACCATGCAAGCAAAGCAGAGAAATTTAGATATGGTTCAAGGTCAAAAACCAAATCAAATTTTCTAAACAATCCTAGGATTTTAAGAACATTCCTTCCCTCTAAAAGAACTATACAATCAATGAATTTCTGGTTTTTGTAAACACTGAAATTTCTTTTTTTAGCAATCACAATAACAGATGTTTTCTTGTATTTTTCTTTCACTGATTTTATAAGAGGGAGTGTTGTTACAGAGTCTCCTATCGCCCATAATTTGATGAAAGCAATCTTTGTAGGTTTTTTGGGTTGTTTAGAATAAAACAATTTTGATAGGAATCCTATGATTAAACACAATAAACCATTGAAGTATTTGTCAATCACTCTTATAATATCAATAAGAAGAGTCATAGAGAATCATTTCTTTCTTTTTTCCTTTTTCATTGCCATATTTCGAACGACCTTAGTTATGTTTTGCTCCACACCCTCAAGCTTGACATACATTCTGAAGATCAAGTAAAATAGTATGATTATGCTAACATATATGCCTAAATCAATAGGTCTGCGAATCCCAAATAGGTTTGAGAACCAACTAGTAATGCCTGGTATCAGTGCTACGATTATCATTGAGATCCAAATTATACTCCAGAAAAGAAATTCTTTTCCAGTGATTTTCTTATCTTTAAATTGCAGAATAGCTCTGCTATAAGCAAATAAAGCGAATAGTACTGCAATAAGTTGTATTGGTTCCATAAAATATGATAAATCAAACCTGTTTTAAAACTTTTTCTAAAAATATTTATAAGTTACTCCTTTTTCTATACAAGAATATGGATGTGAAAAAAATTTTTTCTTTGTTTAAAAACTTTCTTATGAAGTTTAGCGAGTTCATAACATCAATAATAAATTTTATTATTTTAGTTCCTGTGTTTTTTATTGGTGTAGGATTAACTTCTTTGTTCTCTAAAATTGTCGGAAAACATTTTCTGAATTTAAGAATCAAAGAAAAAGAATCGTATTGGCTTGATAAAAATTTAACAACCCAAAAACTCGAGAAATATTATAGGATGTTTTAATGGAGGATAGCAAATGTACATTTTAGGAATTTCGTGCTATTATCATGACAGTGCTGCTTGTTTGTTGAAGGATGGCATAATAATTGCTGCTGCAGAACAGGAACGCTTCTCAAGAAAGAAGCATGATAATTCCTTCCCAAAGGAAGCTTCTCTATACAGCTTGAAAGAGGCAGGAATAACAATTAAGGATGTTGATTATGTTGCTTTCTATGAAAAGCCTTTATTGAAATTCGAGCGCTTACTAAGCCAATACTTAGAGGTTTTTCCTCGTGGTTTTTGGTCTTTCTACAAAGCAATGCCTTCATGGTTGCATGAAAAACTTAGATTTCCTTCAATGCTGAAAAAGCATTTGAAATACAAAGGAGAAATTCTCTTTATAGAACATCACCTAGCTCACGCTGCATCAGCTTACTTAGTTTCTCCATTTAAAGAAGCCTCGATATTTACTATTGATGGTGTTGGCGAATGGACAACAGCTAGTATTGGTTATGCAAAAGATAATAATATTACAATAACAAAAGAAATTGTTTTTCCACATTCACTTGGATTGTTATACAGTACGATTACAGCTTATCTGGGTTTTAAAGTGAATAATGATGAGTACAAAGTGATGGGGTTAGCTGCTTATGGAAAACCAACTTATTATGAGCAGTTGAAAAAAGTAATTAGGATAGCGAGTGATGGAAGCTTTCAGTTGGATATGTCTTATTTTGACTTTCATTACAAGATGAGAATGCCAAGTAAGAAGTTCATAAAGGAATTCGGTCCTGTAAGAAAGAAAGAGTCAAAGATTGACCAAGTATATAAGGATATGGCTTGTTCCTTGCAGAAAATAACTGAGGAAGTAATATTCAAGATACTAAATAATTTGTATAAGGAAACTGGAGTAAAGAATCTTTGCATGGCTGGTGGAGTGGCTCTTAACAGTGTTGCAAACGGGAAAATTTCAAAAAACACCGCTTTCAAAAAAATGTTCATACAACCTGCAGCAAGCGATGCAGGAGCAGCTATGGGTGCAGCGTTTTACGCTTACAATACTATTCTTAGGAATAAGAGAAAGCAAGTTTTGAAAGATGTATATTTTGGCTCCGGATTTTCAAGAGTTGAGATAAAAGGATTTCTGGATTCTAGAAAGATAAAATATGTTGAGTTTACAGAGTCTGAAATAATAAGGAAAACAGCTAAACTTATTTTGAAAGATGATGTTGTTGGATGGTTTCAGGGAAGAATGGAGTGGGGTCCAAGAGCTCTTGGTAATAGAAGCATTTTAGCAAATCCTTTGAATCCGAATATGAAAGACATACTTAATGCAAAGGTGAAACATAGAGAGATGTTCAGACCTTTTGCTCCTGTAGTAACTTGGGAAGATGCAAAGGAATATTTTGAAGTTGACAGAGAAGTCCCTTATATGTTATTTGTTTATCCTGTGAAGAAAAACAAAAGGAAACTAATTCCGTCGGTGACACATATAGATGGTAGTGGAAGATTACAAACAATTAAAAAAGAACAAAACAAGAAATATTATGCTCTTATCAAAGAGTTTGAGAAACTAAGCGGAGTTCCCATATTAATCAACACATCATTTAATATCAGAGGAGAGCCAATTGTGTGTACTCCTGAGGAAGCATATAGATGTATGATGGGTACAGGAATAGATTATCTAGTGATGAACAATTTTTTAATAGCAAGAAATGATAATCCTCAAGATATGTGGGACAGTGAAAATATTGCAAAAGATTGAAGCAAAAATTATATAAACGTCTCATTATAACTTCTAGCACGAAGGGGGGTTTCATGGCTAAGAGAAAAACTGATGATGAGTTCTCTTTTGATTTATCAACAGTTAAATCTTTGTTCAAAAAAATAAGTTTTGGAAAGAATAAGGTTTGGCTGTCTATTTTGTTAATACTAATAGCTATGTATTTCTCTATTCATTTTAGGATGTATTCTTATTATTTGCCTGTAACAGATGATTGGGCGTATAATAATATTTATAATTCTGTCAGAGCACAGGTTGCTAACCAGATAAATCAACAATATCCAAATCTGCCAGCACCGAACAAAAACAGATTGATAGATGAGCAAGTAGCAGATTTTTTTAACCAGCAAGGCTCTGGCTTGAATTCTCAGATTCGTGCAATATCTTTTGATCTGAAGTCTCGTTTTAAGGATGAATCTGGTCAGACCTATTTGTTAGCTATTGACCCTTATGTTTATTTTATGCAGGCAAGAAATTTTATAGACCATGGATATGTAGGAGATATCTTAGTTAATGGAAGATCATTTAACACTCATGTAATAGCTCCACTTGGTAGTTTTACAAGAACTACTTTCCATCCAATTTTTGAAGCCTATTTTCATAAGTTTATGAGTATCTTCACCAATAATAGTTTGATGAAGAATGTTTTCTTTGTGCCAATACTTTTATCTGCTCTTTCAGTGATACCTGCTTTTTTCTTAGCTAAGAGAAGAGTGGGTTATTTTGGAGGATTTATTGCTGCAATGATTGTGGCTGTCCATTCTGCCTTCCTTGGAAGAACAGCTGGCGGCTTTGCAGATACAGATGCTTACAATGTTTTGTTTCCTCTTCTAATTGCATGGGTTTTTATCGAAGCCTTTGAATCAGATAATTGGAAGAAACAAATACCTCTATTAGCACTTGCCGGTTTCTTTATTGGTTTGTACAGTTTTGCTTGGTCTGGTTGGTGGTATATATTTGATTTTTTACTCGTTGTTGTCTTAGCATACACAGCATATCTAGTGGTAAAATCTGTTGTTCAGACAAAGTCTTTTAGAAATTTATGGACTAAAGAGTTACGTAATTCGATAACTGTTTTGATACTATTTGTTGTTTTCTCTGGAATATTTGTTTCCTTGTTCTTGAACTTTGCAAATTTTGAGCAATTTATCAAAGGACCGATTTCTTTTAAAGTTCTAAAACAAGTAGCCAAACCAAATCTTTGGCCCAACGTTTATACAACAGTCGCTGAACTTAATCCAGCATCTATAAGTTCTATTATCGGTCAAATTGGAGGAAAGTTTTTCTTTTTCATAGCGGGTTTAGGAGTTATTCTCACAATGATAAAAAGAGATAATATCAACAAAAGAGATTTCATCCTTTTAGGCTTAGGGTCTATTGTTTACCTATTATTGATAACAAAGACTTTTATTGGATTTTCGCCAATAAAATATATAATTATATTTTTACTGCCACTAATTATAGGATTGCTTTTACTTCTTAAAGATAAGAGGAAAGTAGATGTAAAATACGCCTTGTTCCTCACTATATGGTTTGTTGGAACTATATATGCCAGTACGAAGGGAACTAGATTTGTTCTACTAATGGTGCCTGCTTTTGGTATTGCTTTTGGTATTGCTTTGGGGACAATTCAGTCTATACTTTCAGATTTAGTTGCCAGAGAATTTAAGGTTAATAAAAGAATTATTTCAGCAGTCTTAATTGCTCTGTTGTTATTGTTGCTAGTTAACCCTATCAAGGGAGCTGATAGAACAGCCAAAGGAGAAATTCCCAGTATGAATGATGCTTGGTGGAATACTTTAACAAAAATTAAAAATAACTCATCTGAGGATGCAATAATAACTTCTTGGTGGGATTTTGGTCATTGGTTTAAATCTATCGCTGATAGATCAGTAACTTTTGATGGTGGAAGCCAAAATAGACCTCAAGCTCATTGGGTAGGGAAGATTTTGATGAATGATGATGAGGAGCAAGCGATCGGAATATTGAGAATGCTTGATTGTGGTGCAAATAATGCTTTTGACGAGATTAATAAGAAGTATGATGATACTGAGATTTCGGTTGACATAGTTTATGATATTATTATGATGGAACAAGATGAGGTCGCTTTATATTTGAAGGAAAAAGGTTTTGACGATGATGCTATTAATAATGTAACTATGTACACTCATTGTGACCCTTCTGAAGCCTTTTTCATAACTTCTGGCGACATGGTTGGCAAGGCCGGTGTTTGGTCCCACTTTGGAAGTTGGAATTTTGACAGATCATTCATATATAACAATGTGAAGAAAGCTGATTATCAGGAAGCTATCAATTTGTTAACTGACAGGTTTAATATTACTGAAGAAGCAGCAAGTAATTACTATTATGAGGTTCAATCACTAACATCTGACCAGCAGGTTAATAATTGGATTGCTCCTTGGCCGAATTATGCTACACCAAATATGAGGGGCTGTAAAAACACTTCTGAAATTGCTGAATGTGATGTTAGTTTAGGAATTGGTCAAAGTAATCTTGGGCAGAATGTTAGAATTAGCAAAGCCATCATAAACCTTTCAGACCCTGTTGATACAAGATTTATTCTTTCATTTATTGACAGAAATACAGGATTAGCTGTTGCTCAACAAGAAACAAAACCCAGAAATGTTATAATAGCTGATGAAGACTTTAGAAAATATGATGCTGGTGGAGGAGATATTGCATTAGATTTAGTCTATGATAGAGTGACTAACAGAGCTTTAGTGACACATCCCTCTCTTTCACAGTCTTTGTTCACAAGGTTATTCTACTTGGACGGAAGATATACAACTCATTTCGAAAAGTTTAGTGACTTAACCTCTGTGTCTGGAAGTAGAATTCTTGTTTGGAAGGTTGATTGGAATCCGATTTTAGAAAATGAATAAACTACATTTAGGATGTGGCAGAAACATACTTGAAGAATACTTGAATGTTGATGTTGCAAAGTTACCTGGAGTTGATGTTGTTCATGATTTGGATAAATTTCCTTATCCTTTTAAAAAAAATCATTTTGATGAAGTTTTCTGCAAACATTTTTTGGAACATGTTGAAGATTTATTCGCTGTCTTAGAAGAAATTAATAGATTATTAAAGCCTCAAGGAAGATTAAAAGTGATAGCTCCTTATTTTTCAGGTCAAGGAGCTTTTAATGATCCGCAACATAAGAGATTTTTCACTTACAAAACGTTTGATTATTTTTCTGAGAAAGGCTATTATTCAAAAGCAAAGTTTAAAATTATAAGGAAAAGAATATTTTTTTTCTCAGGTAAGTCTTTTATGAATTCAAAGTTTTATTCCTTACCTTTTGATTTTATTATTAATTTATTTCCTCTTTTTTATCAAAGATTTTTTTGCTGGGTTTTTCCTTCATCAGAAATACATTATCTTCTTGAAGTTATTAAGTGAGAGACCTTATTTTTTCTTCTAGGAAATAGTTTTATAAATCATTTTAATATCCTGCTCCTCATGAGAACGATTTTAGTTACGGGCGGAGCGGGATTCATAGGTAGTCATGTCTGTGATAAACTTCTATCGGAGGGTGAGAGAATAATCTGTGTTGACAATCTTAACGCCTACTATGACCCTAAATTCAAGAGAAAGAACATCACTCATAATCTTAGAAACAAGAGCTTTAAGTTTTATAAGGTTGACATAACCCATTATAATGAGCTCTTTAAGATTTTCTCAAAGCACAAAATTGATTCAGTTGTTCATTTAGCAGCAAGAGCAGGTGTACGACCTTCTATAAAGAATCCACACATATATGAATCTGTAAACATTAAGGGAACACTTAATCTTTTAGATCTGTCACGTCATTTCAAGATAAAAAATTTTGTTTTTGGCTCGTCATCAAGTGTTTATGGGGTTAACAGAAAAGTTCCATTCTCAGAATCAGACAGGGTTATTAAGCAGGTTAGCCCTTACGCTGTTACTAAAAGAGCAGGAGAGCTTTTTTGCAATAATTATCATTACTTATACAATTTAAACACAGTAGCTCTAAGATTCTTCACAGTTTATGGTCCAAGAGGAAGACCCGACATGGCACCATACAAATTCACAGCCAGGATATATCATGGTTTACCAATACAGATGTATGGGGATGGCTCTTCTGCAAGAGATTACACTTATGTTGGTGATATTGTAGAAGGGGTACTCTCTGCTCTCAATAAAGAATTTGGGTTTGAGATAATAAATCTTGGCGATTCTAAACCTGTAAAGTTGAAGAGGTTCATAGAAGTTGTAGAAGATGCTGTTGGAAGAAAGGCGATAATAGAACAGAAAGAAATGCCACAAGGTGATGTGCCTATAACATACGCAGATATAAGTAAAGCAAAAAGGTTACTAGGTTATAAACCAAAGATTAAAATAGAGGAAGGAATTAAGATGTTTGTGGAGTGGTATAAAAATGAACGAGCCTGAAATATCAATTGTTATACCTGCTTATAATGAGGATAAAAATGTTTTTTTACTATACAAGAAACTATCTGAAGTTCTTAAGCGAATTGGTAAACCATATGAGATAATATTTGTGGATGATGGCTCAAGAGATGGAACTCTTGAATCTTTGAAGAGAATCCATGAGAAAGATAAACTTGTAAAAATAATAGTGTTTAGAAGAAATTTCGGACAAACAGCAGCTCTTGATGCAGGGTTCAAAAATGCAGAAGGTAAAATAATTGTTGCAACTGATGCTGATCTTCAAAACAATCCAGAGGATATTCCAAGATTACTAGCAAAGATGAAAGATGGTTATGATTGTGTCTCTGGTTGGAGATATAAACGCAAGGATAGTTTTTCAAAGAAGATTTTCTCTTTAATAGCAGGTTTTATCAGAAAAATGATTGTTGATGATAAGGTTCATGATTCAGGATGCACCTTGAAAGCTTATAAAAGGGAATGTTTTGAAGGATTGACTTTATTCGGTGAGATGCACAGGTTTATACCATTAATACTTTCAATAAGAGGCTTCAGAATTGGAGAGATAAAAGTTAAGCATCATTATAGAAAGTTTGGAAAAACAAAATATGGTCCACTGAGAGTTTTCCGTGGATTTTTAGATTTATTGGTTGTGAAATTCTGGATGCAATATTCTGCTAGGCCAATACACCTATTTGGAGCTCTAGGTTTGGCTAGTGGTTTCTTAGGATTCATCATAGGTTTGTATCTTGTTATCATAAAATTCTTTTTTGGCCAAGTTATTGGCAATAGACCTTTGCTTTTCTTGAGTGTTTTACTTATAGTCCTCGGTGTACAATTCATAATGTTTGGATTCTTAGCAGATATCATGATAAAGTTATATTATAAAAGAGATGAGAATTATTCTATTAGGGAAATAATAAAATGACGACTGTTCTGATAACTGGTATTGCTGGATTCATAGGTAGTAATACTGCTGAACAACTCTTAAAAAAAGATTATAACGTTGTTGGAATAGACAATTTCTCAACCGGAAATAAGAATAATATAAAGCATTTCATTAAGAAAGTGAACTTTAAGAGGGGGGATGTTACAAATCTAAGATTTTTGAAGAGAATCATGAAAAATGTTGATTATGTGCTTCACTACGCAGCCTTACCATCAGTGCCGTATTCAGTTAATCATCCAAAAGAGACACATGATGTGAATGTTAAGGGAACCTTCAATGTTTTGTTGGCAGCAAGAGATAGTGGTGTCAGAAAAGTTATTTTTGCTTCTTCGTCAGCTGTCTATGGGAATACAAACAAGCTGCCAATAAAAGAGGGTCAAGAGCTGAATCCTTTTTCTCCATATGCAGCTCACAAGATAATAGGAGAACAATATTGTAAGTTGTTTTACAATGTTTATGGTTTAAGAACAACTTCTTTAAGATACTTTAATGTTTATGGACCTAGACAGAACCCAAACTCAGAGTATGCGGCAGTTATTCCAAAATTCTTATCCTTGATGAAAAAAGGAAAAAAACCAATAATTTATGGGGATGGTAAGCAAACAAGAGATTTCATATTTGTTGATGATGTTATTAAATTAAACTTGTTAGCGATGAAGAGCAAGAAATCTGATGGAAAAGTATACAATGTCGCTTCAGGAAAAAGAACTAGTGTTTTAGAGTTAGTGGAAATTATGAATGAAGTCTTAGGAACAGATTTGAAACCAATACATGAAAAATCAAGACCAGGAGATGTAAAGCATTCATATGCGAATGTTTCTAAAGCTAAGTCAGATTTAAAGTTTAAGTCTCAAATAAACTTACAACAAGGAATAAAGATTGTTCTTTAAAAATGACCAAGAAAGTTGTTAAAGGAGAATATGCTCAAAAAGGAGAGTATCACAAACATTTGGATAAAAACTGGAAGTTTTACTCAATCTACGTTGAGAAAATGGTTTTTATCAAAAAATATATTTCTAGGATTCCTAAGAATAAAAAAATAATAGACCTTGGTTGTGGAGAAGGAGTTCTTGTAGAGGAATTCAAAAAGAAAGGATATGATATTGTAGGTTTAGATTATAATTATTCTTCGAAGAACGTGATAAGAGGGGATATTACTAAAATGAGATTTAAGAGTGATTCTTTTGATTTAGTGATGGCTTTAGATGTGATTGAGCATTTTAATTTTGAAGAACAAGATTTGGCTGTAAAAGAGATTAAAAGAATAGTGAAGAAGAATGGTATAATATTAATCTCTGTTCCGAATCTAGCTCATTTTGCTTCAAGAATTTCTTTTCTATTTCTTGGCAAACTTCTAAGGACTAGTACCATTGATAGACATAAGGGTGATAGACCAATTAATGAATATCTTGACTTATTAAAAGAGAAAGGATTGAAAGTATTGATGAGAAAAGGTTTATTTCCAACTTATCCAATTTCATCTTTCTTAACATTTTTTTTCCCGTCTAAAGTTGTTTTTCTTCACAAGTTTTTAAACAAGTTTTTAGCATATCCTAATTGGTGTTTGTTGAACATAATAGAATTGAAGAAGTAAGTTGTTAAAATGATTAAACAAATGCTTACAAAAGAATATTTGAAAAAATTAATAGTTCATTTTTCTAAGTTCACATTTATAGGGATTATTGCTTCTATTCTTAACATATTATTTGTTTGGCTATTCATAGACATATTTAATATAAAGACTATAATCTCGGTCAGTCTAGTTGTAGCAGTCATTTTTTTATTAAAATTCTACTTATACATTTTAATAAGGCTAATAAAAGGGCAATTCCTGAAGTACACTTTTATCCAAGTAATCTCAGCTTTGCTTAATATTGTTTTGACTTGGTTTTTCATAGATATTTTGTTAATTCCAACCGTTATAGCTACCACAATGGTTGTTGGAGGTTTATTTATCATCAGATTTATTTTGTTTAAAGTAACGAGACTAATTACAAATTAAGAATTTTTGTTCTTACTTCTTTATCGCTTTTACCATAACAAGTCCTTGTTTACAAAAAGGAAGAAGAAAATCTAATTTCATAAAAGAGTAAATCATTATAAATGTAATAATTGATAAAAAGCTGAATCCATACATCTTTTTTCTAGCTTTTGAAATTCTTTTTGCCCCAAGAATAAGATAAACTAACTCATTGGATAATCTTGAAAAGAATCCGTAGTATTCCTTATGAGCAACTACTTTGAAGCCGTTTTGTTCAAGTATTTTTTTAAAGTCTTTGTAAATATATCCTGCTCTTAAATGGCCAATAGCTTTAAGTTCGTTCTCGAAATTGATTCCAAGTAATGACTTTGTCAAGTAGTAGGGTGTTGGCATTGAGGCAATAAATGTTCCTCCTTTTTTCAAGACTCTTCTTATCTCTTTGATAGCTTTCATGTGGTTGTTAACGTGTTCTAAAACATCTAGAGATACTACTTGGTCAAATTTGTTTTCTGGAAAAGGTATTTTCTCTATATTCCCACATATGAAAACTGGTTTTGTATTAATCTTCTTTGCTGCATCTTTAGCGTATTCTAATCCTTCCCTGTTTATGTCAATTCCAACCATTTTATATCCTCTTTTGGAAAGCTCTCTACAAACAGCCCCTTCTCCACAACCCGCATCGAGAGTTAATCCTTTATTTACAAACATGCTTAGAAAAATGTTTGTTCTTAACCTCCCTCCTGGATGTGGTAATCCAATTATCCTTAAGAGAAAATCTTTTAGCTTGTTTTTTTGTGGAAAATAACCATATGCAGGCATATTAGATCACTATTTTTAATTAAAAATCTAAATATTTATGTAGTTAATTATTTGTTTTCCTCTTGTGAATTCATATTCCTGACTAAACGTCGGTTTGTTCTGAATCATCACATTTAAGTTTGATTCGTTAAAGCTCCCACCTCTCTTCAGCAAGAAGTATATTGGTGTGCTTGTTTGTCCAACATTTTGAAATGCTATTTGTTTCAACTCATAGTTTTGCGTGACATAACTCCAGACATCAGGATATTTCTGTGGTATTGAGAAGCCCCATTGATAGATGAAAACCCAGTTTGCACCTTCTGCTTCTTTCTCCATCACTTCCTCAACACTCTTAGGTATTTTTAATCCTTTTCTGTTAGAGTGCCACATCACTCCGTATATCTGATGTCCAGGATGTAGTATTCTCTCTGTTGGTTGCGAATTTTCAAGAATGTATCTTCCTGCAATATCTAAACCAACGAATTGAGTGTCAAAGACACGGTTTTTTGCAGCAATCTCTCCTTCAACAATACCAAAACCAAAAAGAAGTGTTGCAAGAATCAGTAAGCTTATTGTGTATGAGATATATGGTCTGTATTTTTTTTTCACAAAACCTCCTATTGTTGAAGAAATGCTTAGAATAGCGAATGCTTCAAACAAAATAAAAATAGGTGCTCCTGGATATTGATGGTAAGCGTGTCCTTTCAAATATTTCGCACTTATTATCACCCATGGTATTATGCTGATTGCAAATCCGAGCAGGAATCTGTTGCTTTGGTTTCTATTTTTATAGAAGAAGAAAATAAGAAAAACAAGTCCTATCACTGCTAGCCAGACTCCAAACATTGTGTAGTTATCTCTTAGATACGCTTGTATTGGTGTCCACCACGCAGAGTTAAACAATAAGCTTGGTTGTATTCCTTCAGGAACAATTGTCGTATCCAATCTGTCACCTACTATCTTAGTGTAAAGAAGCCAAGCAGGGATTGTAAGCAGGATTATAATTGCAACGGCAAATTGTTTCCACAACTTTTTTTCTAGAAGTTTTTTGTATGGGAAAATGAATAAAATAGGAACGATGATTGTAAAGTGGTCATATCTTGGCAGAAATGCAAGAGCAAATGAAGCTGATGTTAACACAATATTTCTCATTGTTGGATTTTCTTTCCATTTAAGGAAAAAATAACCTGTTAGGACCATAAAGAATAATGCTATTGGTTCAAGTTGGACTTGTCTTCCAAAGAAGATTAACAGGGGGGATGTTGCTGTGATGAAAGCTACGATTAATGCATAATCTTCTCTTCCAAACAACTTTTTAGCTAATAAGTACATTACTATAATTGTTCCCAAGCTAAATATTATGCTAACAAGTCTTGCGCCTACAAGGCTGGTTCCAAACAGCTTAAAAACAATTCCAACAAGTATTGATGTTGTTGGGAAGGAGTCAGGATGCTCACCTTCAGGGCCTTCTCTTCCAAGGAAGTAATCATATGTTGGAATAAAGAATCCGTACTTGAAGAATCCATCTTTAGCGAAATTTCTGGCTTCTGTTAAGTAGTGAACTTCTTTCCAGTTATGATAGCCTATAGCGGGGTAATCTATATGATAAACTCTAAAGTATGTTCCTAGAATTATTATTAGAATTAGGACGATCCAGTTCCAGTTCTTTTTTAGTAGTTTAAACTCTTTTTTCAGATTAATTCTTAGCTCATCACCCATAGTATTGCTCATTGGAGAAACTATTTAAATCTTGCTTTTTTCTAACAGAGCATGAAAAATAGAACTCCTTTATTCGCTATTTTACTAGTTGTTGTTTGTACTTTCTTGACTTCTTTTGGTCAATATTTTATAAAGCTTGGAACTGTGAAGATTTCAGATACTTTTATTTCGATTCTGAATGTTCCCTTAGTTGGAGGTTTCTTCTTATATGGTATAGGTGCTATAGTTCTTATAATCGCGTTAAAATATGGAGAGCTATCAGTGTTGTATCCTTTTATAGCTTTGAGTTTTGTATGGGTTTTCTTGCTTTCAACATTTGTACTTCTGGAATCCATTCTTTTAGTGAATTGGATTGGTTTGATTATAGTAATAACAGGTGTTAGTTTTATTGGTTGGGGTGCTAATCATGGATGAATTAACTGTTATTTTACTCACTTTGTTTGCTACTTTCATAGGTGCTTTTGGCTCTCTTTACTTGAAGAAGGGGTCTGCTGACATTCACAGGAATATTTTCAAGCAGATAAAGAATTATAAATTGTTGTTTGGAATATTTTTATTTTTGGTATCCTCAGTGTTTTATGTGTGGGCTTTGAAGTTTGCTGAGCTATCATTGGTTTATCCTATAACCTCTTTTTCATATGTATGGATATCATTGCTTTCAATAAAGTTTCTAAACGAGAGGATGAACAATTATAAATGGTTGGGGATTATCTTTATAATAGTCGGAGTGTTTTTGATAACAAGATGAAAAAAGGCAATGTTTATGTGGTTATTGCAGCTTATAATGAAGATAAATCAATAGGTAGAGTTATCAAAGGTTTGAAGAGACATGGCTATAGAAACATTGTTGTGGTTGATGATGGTTCTAAAGATAAAACTTTTGAAGCTGCTTTAAAGGAGAAAGTTTCTGTTCTTAAGCATTTGGTTAATCGTGGGCAGGGAGCTTCTTTGGAGACAGGAATTGATTATGCTCTTTCTAAAAGCGCTGATTACATTGTGACTTTTGATGCTGACGGACAGCATCATCCTGAGGATATAGAGAGTCTTTTGAAAGTTGTTAAAAGTGGAAAAGCAGGAGTTGCTCTTGGCTCAAGATTCTTAAAGCATGATTCAAACACTCCTTTTATGAGAAGGATTGTTTTGAAAGTTGGAATTCTTGTTGTTTGGTTTTTGTGTGGTATTAAGCTTTCTGATTCTCATAATGGTTTTAGGGTTTTCTCAAGGAACGCTGCTCAGCAGATAAATATAACTTCTGATAGGATGGAGCACGCATCTCAGATTGTTGAGGAAATACATCTTAAGAAGATTCCTTATAAAGAAGTGCCTGTTACAATAACATATTCTGACTATTCAAAAGGAAAGGGACAGAGTGGTTGGAACAGTATTAAGATAGGTCTTAGGATGATTTTTAGAAGGTTGACGCATTAGAATAGTTTTTTTAGAAACATTAGGATAGACGAATTTCTCAATAAAACTTTTGTCAGGATTTTTATTGGTTCATCTCGGCTTTCTTTTGCTAAGATGTTTTTCATTGATTTTTTGTTGAAAATACTTACTAGTTTGTTCCAGTCTTTTTCGTTGAATTTGTTCATCATTTTTCTGACAACATAATGAGTCCAAAGGTTTTTCCCGATTCTCTTCCTCCAAAGTTTTTCATAGTCTTTGTGTTCATCAATAGATTCTCTTAGTTCTTCTACAGCCATTAGTCCTGGTATTAGTCCTCCGCCTGTTGTGTTTTTTATTTGGGCAGCTGCGTCTCCAATTAGATAAATATTTTTCTTTGATGTTTGTAATCTTGGGTTATGTATAGGTATTAGTCCTCCTTGCCATCCTAAGACTTTTCCTTTGTACATTTTTGAGAAGTCTTTGAATGTCTTCATAGTGTTTTTTTCAGCAGCAACACCTACTCTTAGCACATCCTGTGATTCAGGCACCGCCCATGCATATGTTCCTATGTATGGATAGAAGTCCACTGTGTTGTCGTTCTTTTTCTTTATCAGAGCTTGTACTCCTTTAAGGTATTTTCTTTTTCCTAATCCGTAAACTTGGGATACCTTGCTTAGAGGACCGTCAGCTCCTATTATCGCGTCATGGTTTATTCTCTTCTTTTTTCTTGTGTTCATATCAAGAACTTCATTTTTTTTAATGAATCTGTGGCTGTAGAATATCTTGGCACCATTTTTTGTTGCTTTATCACAGAGGTGTTGATCGAATTTGTTTCTATATATTATTATGTTTGGCTTCTTAAGGTTTATCTCAATGAATCTTTTGTTTGGTGCGTATATCCTTGCAGAGTAAATCTTATTGGCTACAAAATCTTTTTTTATAGGGATTATTTTGTTTATTGTATCACTTAAGATGCCTGTGCATTGTATTGGTAATCCTACTTCTTTCTTTTCTTCGTATATAGTTACATCGTTATGTTTTGATAACAGAGCTGCAGAATATCCTCCTATTGGACCGCCACCGATTATTGTTATCATCTTTTTAAGGATTAATATTATGTTTTTAAATATTGGTGAAATAAAAATTAACTTTTAAATAGAGACAAAAAGTTTTTACTCTTTAATGAATAAGTAATCGAAAGCTTTATATATTAGCTTAGATTTTATACTCCATCAGGAATTCGTCGGAACGATTTCTGGATTAAAAAACGAATTTAAGGGGGTATAAAAAATGAATATTGCTAAGGTGGTTGTTCTAATGGCACTTGCTTTATTAGCAGTAAGCTTTGTTAGCGCACAAAGTCTCGAAATTTTGTACATTAAGATAAATGGTGAAGAGTTTGATCAAACATTAGATATCGGAAACCATACAACCAATTTACAGGTTGAGAGAGGAGAAGACCTTGACATAAAGGTTAGGGTTAAAGCATTAGCTGATGTCGCTAATGTGCAAGTGGAAGCAGATATCTATGGATATAGATATTCTCACAAAGAAGAAGATCTTGTTTCTGCAACATCAAGGATATTTGATATGTCAACAGGAGATGTTGATACTATTGAATTAGAACTAGAAGTTCCTGTGAGGATGGACAAGAAATATACTTTGCTAAGAATCAGGGTCGGAGATGAAGACGGACTTTCATATGAGAATGTATACCAGTTGCACGTTGTTGGTGTAGATGAAGAGGATGCAGTTATAGTGAAGGACTACTCATTCAGCCCATCATCCACAATCGCTGCAGGAAGAGCATTCACTGCAATGGTAAGAGTCCAAAACATTGGAGATGATGACTTAGATGATGTTAAAGTTACAGTATCAATTCCAGAATTAAATGTCAGAGACTCAGAATACCTAGATGAGTTGGAAGCTGATGAAAAAGAAACACTTGAGGAATTTTTGCTAAGAATTCCAGATTGTGCAAGTCCAGGAGTCTACGATGTGGAGATAGAAGTCGAGTTTGATGAGTATGAATCAGCAATAGAAACAGCTCAAATAACGGTGCTCTCAGGTGATTCATGTGTTGTACAAGCAGCTGAAGGAAAAACAGTTGTGACAGTTCCAGAAACACAAGAAGTCTCTGCAGGATCAGAAGTAGCCTTCCCCATAATGATAGAAAACCAGGGAACTTCAGCAAGAACATTTACAATAACAGTGAGTGGAGTCGAGACCTGGGGAACAAGCAGATTATCACCTTCTTCAGTGGTAGTTGTACCAGCAGGAGACACTAAGACAGTCTACCTATATGTAGAAGCAGATGAGGATGCAGCAGGAGAAAAAGTGTTTATGGCCACAGTAACATCAGAAGATGACTCAGAAGCAATACCTTTGACAGCTAATGTAGTAGCTGGAGAAGGAGCAGCAGGTTTGAAGAGAGGACTAGAAGTCGCATTGGTCGTGCTTGTAATAATCCTAATAATCATTGGCTTGATAATAGGATTCAACAAGCTAAGAGGTCAAGACGAGGAAGGAGCACAAACCTACTACTAATTTTTTTTTACTTTTTTTTTTAAAGAATGCACAATGAATCTAAAAATATTGAGGTTAGTAATCCTTCTTATAACATTTCTGTATCTAGTAAACTTTGCAAGTGCTGAGTTTGGTGTTTACTCAGAAAAAAAACTTCTAAAACTTTGTAGATGCTCAGAATTAGATGACCTTATAAAGATAAAGAACACAGGAACACAATCTACGATTTATAGCTTATCATCAAATCTTGACTTTGTAGAAATAAACCCGCATGAGTTCGAACTTTCACCAGGAGATATCCAAAATATTCAGATAACAGTTAAGGCTCCTTGTAAAACACTGAAAAAAAATCTGAAAATAAAAATAAAGAGTGATAAGGGAGATAGCGAGAGTCTTGTCAAGCAGATAGTGGCTGGTCAATGCCAGAATCTCAGAACTAATCTTTATACAGAAGCTAATGAGATAAATCCTTGTGAGCCTTTGGATTACAGGTTACTGATAAAGAATATCGGTCCATTCACAGAGAAATACTTTGTTAGTTCGGAGTTTGATGAGTATATAGACTTCTCAAATAGGGAGATAGAAATAGCATCTGGGGATATAAGAAAGATTAATGCTACACTGATGCTTCCTTGCAATATTTATGGAGAGACTCCCATAGTTTTCTATGTACAAGCTGAGAAGAATAAACTTCACTCAAGATTACAACATGACCTGCTAATAAACCAATATTATGCTTACACTTTAAAAGTTGAAGAAGAAAACAAGGTTTGCGAAGAAGAAGCAGAACCAATAAAAGTGGAAATAGAGAACGATGTAGAGACGCCTAATATTTACTATCTAGAATTAGTTGGAGTACCTTCATTCATCAAATTAAGCTCTCAAAATGTTAGCTTAGAAGGAAAAGAAGAAGCAGAGGTAGATATAATACTCGGCCTGAAAGAAGGAATGAATCTAGGATTCTACGATTTTACACTAAAATCTCAAACAGCATACGGAGATATATTTCAAGAAAAGAATATTTCTGTGAACATCACAAACTGCTATGATTTAGAGATAGATATATTAGAAAAAAATCCGGAGTTCTGTACTGAAGAAAAACAATTGGTTGTAAATGTGAAAAACAATGGAGAGGAGAGAGAAAGCATAAAGTTAGAGACATTGCCTGATTGGGCAGAATTTGATACCAAAAGAGTAACCTTAGATTTTGGTGAAGAAAAAAATGTGACACTTACAATGAATCCTGAGGATGTGGATGCAGAATATGATTTGAATGTAGAAGCATCTCTTGTTAGAAATAATATAACAGTAACAGACAGCACAAAAGTAAAAGTAATCTCACAAGGAACCTGCCATTATGTAAAAGTTAGTAAAACAAAGTACTCAATCAGAAGAGATACTGAGAACAGCACAACAATAAAATTGACCAATGTTGGAAGAACAGAGGAAAAGTACACTCTCAACTTAAGACCGGAATTCTGGATAACAATCAACCAAAGCGCAGTAACCTTGCAACCAGGAGAGACTAAGACATTAACACTATTATCTGAGCACACACAGGAGACAGAGTTCGGAGATTATCCAGTTAACCTAACAGTAAAGCTTGGAGATATAGAATACATGCATGAACTAGTAGTTTCTCTTCAAGACAAACCAATCTATGTAAAAACATACCAATACTTTGCACAAAGACCATGCCAAGCAGCAACACTAATATTAGTAATAGCAGCAATAATTCTCTTCTTACTCGCAATTTCTCTAAAAAAATTACGATGGAAATTAAGGACCAAGCCCTTCTTCACATCAATCATAATATTAATAGCTTTATTAGTTATTTTTGCAGGGTTAATATACAATTATAAGGGAGTTCCAAGACTCTATGAGCCAATAGACTACTCAGAAGCTAGTGCTACTCATTACATCTGGTCTCAGGATAAAAAGTATGAGCTTGATCTAAGCTCATTTGTCTCAGATCCTGATGTTGAGGATGAATTATTGCTTTCATTTTTAGAAGAACCAGAGAACATAGATATGGCAATGGAAAACGGGAAGATAGTTTTCACACCAAATGAGGGGTGGTATGGAACTGAAGAGGTTGTTATAGTTGCCACTGATAGTAAAGGAGCTTCTGCAGAGAGCCCAGAGATAACTCTTGAAGTAGTGAAAAGAGATAAGTACAGTTTATTCGGAGCTTATGAAAAGTTGTGCTGGTATGTAAACTGGATTATATTACTTGTAGCATTCTTTTTTCTGTCTATTGTTGGCTTTAAGAAGATGAGAAGAAAATTAGCTCTTCTTAAGAGGAAGGATAAGAAGAGCACTAAAAGAAAGAAAAGAAGATAAAACTTTAAATATCAAACCTTTTTCTGATATTACTAATCTGGGGGCGTAGTATAACCTGGCTAGAATGGCTGGCTCCAGATGTTGTGGAGCGATGAGCTTCGGCGATGACTAACAACAGGCCAAACCAGCAGATCCCGGTTCGAATCCGGGCGTCCCCACTTTGTTTTTTTATGTTCATATCTGTTTTTCATCTTTCAATAAAAAAATTTATATATTATAAGTTCATAAAGATATATAAATAACTTTTACAGGGTGGTTACTATCGATCAAAAAGATTTTAATAAGGATATGGGTCGTTATCTAGAGAGTATTAGGAAGAAAAAGTCAGTGCCTATTGCAAGCAGAGTCAAGTTCTTAAGAGGGCTTATGGAGGAAGAGGTTCCGGAATTACAAGAGAATCAAGTCCACGTAGAGTATGAGGAACCTTCATTGTTTAGGAAGATTATTAGGTGGAGGAGAAGATACAAGCTTAGAGAATTAGAGGAAGAACTGACAGAAGAAGAAAAAGAAAACTTGGAAGAATTAGAAGGAGAAATAGAGGCTCTTGAACAAGAAGAATCAGAACTTGAAGCAATGGAAGAGGAAGTAGAGGATAGAAAAGGAAACTTGTTAACAAGATTGATGCAGAAGATAAATATTTTCAAAGCCCAGCATGAAGATGAATATGTGGAAGGTTTTGACGAAGAAGAAGCAATGCAGATAACCCAAATGGATGAAGATATAAAGGATGTGCTGAAAATTGCTCATACTTGGGTTGATAAGTTACCTGCAAAGCATAAAAAAGAATTTAAAGACTCAGAAGACTTTGAAAAATACAAGACCATTCTAATGAAGTACGGCTTGATAAAGGAAAAAGAGAAAAAATAAATTTTATTTTGAAGTTACTATTTCTATGACGTCACCATTCTTTAAAATGTGATCTTTCCCAATAACCATCTTAGTTTTTAGGTCAATACCTCGAACAAAGCTTTCTCCAATGTCAGTATGAATCTTAAAAGCGAAATCTAAAGCAGAAATTCCATCAGGAACCATATAACAATCTGGAAGAGTATTACTATTTTTATCCTCTAACTTATTATTAGCGACAGGGTAAACCGTGATATACTTTAAAAGTTCAAAAACAGCTTTTTCAAGAACCTCTTGAACACCTGTTGTATTGAATTTCTTTAAAACATTGTTCTTTAAGAATTCAAGACCTGCTTTCTGCTTATCGGAAAGACTAGATTCAGCAGTGATTGAGAAATTGTTGCTTCCAGGGACATAGTTAATCATTTTATGCTTTGCAGCTTCTTTCAAAGCGAGTTCAGATTCAGAGCTACAAGGAACTATTATGTGTTTTGGGAACTCTTTTTTCAATCTTTTATAGTTTTCAAAAGCCCCAGGAACATCGATCTTGTTTGCAGCAATAATCATTGGCTTTGTTATTTTTCTGAACTTAGAAGCTAACTTGAATAAATCATCTTTGCTCCAAGATGCAGGAGATTCTTTGTTTAGTCCTAGAGAATCTATTGAATCCTTGCTGATATCTTCATCAACACCTACACCAGATAACTGTTTGGCTAGTGCTTTTACAATATCTTTATGCTCCTGCTGTACCTGCTTTGCGAACTTTTCCCAACCTTTCTTTAATATTTCTAGATACCAATAATCAAGTTCTTCTTCTAAGAACTTAACGTCGTTTGCAGGATCGTAACTACCGGCATCAACAAGCTCTCCTTTCTCATTGGTTCCTCCTGAGCAATCAATTATATGAATCAAGGCATCAGCTTGGTTTAAATCATTCAAGAACTGGTTACCCATCCCCTTACCTTCATGAGCTCCAGGAACAAGTCCAGCTACGTCAATAACATCTACAGGTACAAATCGAGTGTTGTTAACGCAGAAACCTTCTTTTGGATTGCATTCTAAATTAAACACTTTATCAGCACATTCAACCCTAACAAATCCAACACCATGATTGGGCTTGATAGTTGCGAATGGATAGTTAGCTATCTCAACATCTGCCAACGTTAGAGCCTTGAAGAACGTACTCTTACCAACATTAGCTTTACCAACAACCCCCACTAACATATTGATTGAGAAAGATTTTTATTATAAAAAGGTTTCTGAAGTTATTAAACGGCTTTGGTATAGTGGCTAGCATTCGAGGTTCCCAACCTCGCGACCCGGGTTCAAACGCTCAAAAATCGAAGATTTTTGGCGTGCCAAAAACAACAAGTTTTTGAGCATCCCGGCAACCGTATAAAGTGAAGTTTTAAAAATCTCTTTCTATTTCTCAGAGCATGGCTATCTGGATTAATAAATATGCTCCTAAAACTCTCTCTGAGGTACAGGGTCAAACAACTGCTCTTGGAAAATTGAAGGAATTCGTTGAAAAATATAAGAGAGGAAATAAACCTCTTCTTATATACGGTCCTCAAGGTATTGGAAAGACCTCTTCTGCTCATGCATTGGCTAATGAGATGAATTATGAAATCATAGAGCTCAATGCTTCTGACTTGAGAAACGCTAATAGCATCAATTCCTTTCTAGGAGCTGCAATAAACCAGCGATCATTGTTTGCTAAAAAGAAGATTATACTCATAGATGAAGTGGATGGATTATCTGGAAAGGAAGATAGAGGAGGAGTTGCAGCTATAAACGCACTTCTTGAAAAGAGTGTTTATCCAATAATAATTGTTGCAAATGACCCTTACAAGAAAAACCTTGCATCCTTAAGGAAAAAGTGTGAGTTGTTAGAGTATAGAAATCTAGCCTATACATCCATACTATCATATCTTAAGAAGATTTGTCAAAAAGAAAAAATAAAAGCTGATGAAGAATCATTGACATCTTTGGCAAGGTCTGTTGGTGGAGATTTGAGAGCTGCTATTAACGATCTTCAAAGCTTCTCATATAATGGCAAGTTGACAAAGAAGGACTTAGAGTTAGCCTATAGTCGGGATCATACAGAGAAGATAATAAATTCATTAGTCAGGATTTTCAAAACACTTAGTGCAGATGTAGCAATAACTGCTTTTGATGAAGTGGAAGAAGACCTTGACAAGATATTCTTCTGGATAGATGAGAATCTTCCGAGAGAATACACCAAAGTGCCTGATCTAGCTAAGGGATTCGCAAACCTTGCGATTGCAGATGTCTTCAAAGGCAGGATAAAAAGATGGCAGTATTACCGCTTCTATGTTTACTGCTACAACTTATTGTCAGTGGGTATAGCTCTTTCAAAAGAGGAGAAGTATCCTGGCTTCACAAGTTATAAGCCAACAACCCGCATATTAAGGATGTGGATGGCCAACCAGAAGAATGCCAAGAAGAAAGCAATAGCCCAGAAAATCGCTGCCAGAACTCATACAAGCACTAAGAAGGCCATGGAAGATGTGATTTTAATGAACCAAATATTCAAAAAAAACAAAAAAGAGTCAGAAAAATTATCAGATTTTCTAGAGTTAGACAAAGAAGAAGTTGCTTGGCTTAGAGGTTAAAAAGCAAAGTTTTTAAAGAAATACCTCCTTTTTCTTCGCTATGAGCAAACAGTTTTTACACGAATTGATTTCCTTTGTGCAACAGAAGGGATTCATATGGGGTCCTGAGCCGGAAATATACGGTGGAGCAGCTGGTTTCTATACTTATGGGCCTCTTGGAAAACTATTGAAAAACAATGTTGAGAATGTTATTAGAGAAGTATTTACTGAAAATGATTTCTACGAGGTTGAATGTCCAACCATAATGCCAAAACGGGTTTGGGAAGCATCCGGTCATTTAGGTGGCTTTACAGATGCAATGGTAGAATGTAAGAAGTGCAAATCAAAATTCAAAGTTGAACAACTGCTAGAGGAATTATTCCCAGATAAGAAGATAAAAGACAAAAAAGCTTTCTTGAAGAATAACAAAGTTCAATGTCCTAATTGTGGAACAGTGTTGGGCTCTGATATAAAGTCTCAAGATCTTATGATGAAAACACACATAGGTGTAGGAACAGAGGCTTATAGCAGGCCAGAAACAGCAACCACCACTTATCTGCCGTTTATAAGATACTATGACTACTTCAGGAAGAAACTTCCGTTTGGAGTCTTCCAGATAGGAAATGCTTATAGGAATGAGATAAGCCCAAGACAACATGTCATCAGGACAAGGGAATTCACTCAAGCAGAAGCCCAACTCTTTATCTTTAAAGACCAGAAAAACAATTTTCCAAGATATAACAAGATAAAGAACAGGAAGCTTCCATTGCTGCCTTGGAAGTATAATGAGAAGAACAAAGAAGTTGAGAAAATAGCATTGAAAGACGCAATTAAAAAGAAATTCTTGAAAAACGAAGCTTATGCTTATATCCTATACCTAGCATACCAAACTTTTCTAAAAATAGGGTTACCTGCGAGCAAAATACGAATTAAACAGCATGGTCCTGAAGAGAAGGCATTCTATGCTGATGATGCATGGGATATAGAAGTGAATCTGAACAGTTTTGGATGGATAGAAATATGTGGGGTTCATGATAGAACTGACTATGATTTGAAGCAGCATTCAAAGTTTTCAGGAACAAACTTAGAAGCGTTAGATGTGAATAGTAAGAAGCAGATTCCACATGTATTGGAGATTGCATTTGGAACAGCAAGACCGACATTTGCACTTTTAGATTTGTTCTATGAAAAGAAAAAAGAAAAGGAAGGGAAAACAATACTTCACTTGCCTGTTAATATAGCTCCTGTCAAAGTAGCTGTGTTTCCGTTGTTAAGAAAGCCTAAGCTAACGAAATTATCTGTGAAAATATATGAAGAGTTACGACAGGATAGATTGTGCAAGTATGACGAAACTGCATCGATAGGCAAAAGATATCTGAGAGCTGCAGAAGAAGGGATTCCTTACGTTGTAACAGTTGATTTTGATACACTAAAGGACAAAGCAGTGACTATAAGGGAGCGAGACACAGAGAAGCAGGTAAGGATGAAAATAAAAAAACTAAAAGAGATGATTAACTCTTTGATTATAGGAGAAATAAAATTCAAAGATCTCAAGGAAAAACTTTAAATAGAGCTCCTTTTTCTCAAAAAATATGAAAATAAACGAACTACAGTCACGACAACAAGTTGATGAAATTTCAGTAGAGGTCGTAGAGATAGGTCCTGTTAGAGAGTTCCAAAAATTTGGAGAGGCTGGAAGAGTTGCAAGTGCTACTGTGAAAGACAGCTCAGGCCAAACTACTATGACCCTTTGGAATGATCAGGTAGACTTGGTAAAGCCAGGTGACAAGATAAAGTTAGAGAATGGCTATGTGAATGAGTGGCAAGGAGAGATACAGCTCACTACAGGCAGAAAAGGAACGATCAAAAAGCTTTAGTGGGGACGTAGCTCAGACTGGGACGGCAGAAGAAATCTATTTTAGGATTCTTAAGCTGCAGGAAAGAGCACTAGACTGAAGATCTAGTTGTCCCGGGTTCAAATCCCGGCGTCCCCACTTATTTCTAAGAGTTTTCCTACACTAAAAACTAGTTGCCACCGATCCCATGATGCTACCAGCGATTATGTTGAATAGTAGCATTATGATGAATGCAATAATAGAGTATGTTATAGCGGTCTTCATGAGGTTTCTGCCTATTAGGAATCTTTCATTCAACTTATCTGCTCCGTTTTCGATTCCATTTATCAGAATGGTTAATAAGAAAACTATCTGAATAACGTAGAGACCAACTACTATCTGAAAGTAGAAGGTTGGCACTCCTGACCCGAACATGTTCAATACTCCTGCACCTGCAGCTCCTCCAGTCTGTGAAGCTAACGTGCCAAGCTTTTCACCAAGTGTTCCTAAAATAGCTGTTATCATGCTTGTTATTCCTATAACTATCCCTGAGATAGCTGGTGTTAAGAATGATATCTGTGACTTCATGCTGCTTATAACATCTGCCATTAAGTCCTTCAGTCTTTCATCAACTCTGTGCATCTCTTTTATATAATTTGAAACATTGATCAATGCATTGCTAGCTACCATAGGTCCTTTCTTACTGCTTTCCACTAATACTTTCATGGAACTCTCAATTATTGGTGAGGGGAAATAGTTTATAGCACCTCTTTCAGGGTCAAAAATTGCCTGCTCTACGCTTAAGCCTAGCTTTCTTATGTTCATGCTTACATGGTCGAAGAACTTACCAGACACTGTTCCTTCCATCACATCCGAGACTTTGTTAAAAGCTATCTCTGCAGGATAACCATCTCCAAGTCTGTTTCCCAACTGGAAGAGTGCAGATGCGAACTCTTTCTCTAGTTTTTTGGCGTTCTCTCTTATCTTTATAACGTTTTTAGAGCGAAGCTTGAAATATAATCCAACCCCTAAACCAACTCCGAGTGGAATGCCTAAGCTTAGAAGAGTTGCTCCCAAGCCGTATGGCCCTACAATATTACCTGTTGGTGAGCCTTCAATTATTTCATCTCTGTAACCAAGAAGGTAAAATCTTGCATTTGGATGATTTAATGTGTTCATACATGTTGTAGTCTCACCGATGCTGCAGTCAAAATCTGGAAGAAGCCAATGTAAGATTAACGGTGAAAATCCTATAAATAAAAGTACAATAGTCACTATTACTGCTATAAATAAGGGGTTTATCCTTATCTCAAACCCTCCAAGGTTCATTCTTATGTTTTTATACTTCTTTATCTCTTTGCTCGTTTCTGAGATATCAGATTCTCCATAGCCAGTGGGCCTCCTTGAAAGAATTATCTTTCCAAGATAGAATACCACAGCTGGCAATATAATATTGTAGAGTGTGAACAAATGGTACCATTTAACCTCTGGCATGAAACTAACCACCAATGGCAGTATGACCAATCCAAGAATTGGTAGTATTATTCCCATCATGTGCAGCGTTGTTAGTGGCGACTTCAGGTTCTGGGCGTAGTGAAGCATCTTTTCATAAGTCTCTTCAAGCATCACAGTCAAAGATTTGTCTAATGCATCAACCCTTCTGCTTTCAGAGGTTTCATAAAGAGATGACTCTATTAAGTGCATGCTCTCGATGAACTCTAGATTCCACTTTCTCCATGTCTGTAAGTAGTTATCAACTGATTCTTTTATCGAAGGAAACTTCTCAGTCTCTATGTTCCATATTATCTTTTTAAGATCAATAGACAGTGGTGGTGACAGGTGTTCTGCCGCGAAGTCAACACCCAACTCAAAGTTTGATGTATGTCTCATATATGTGACTATATAAAATATACATAGAACCATCTGATTGCTTGCTTTCATACGCCAGTTATTGGCAAAGAAGAATGGTAAGTTACCGAGTGGCATCATTAATCCAATACCTGCCAGTATAGATGTTATTATCAGGAAATAGCTTGGGTCTCCTCCAAATAAGTATGGAATAATGAAGCCAATCATCAAGCCGAGTAAAAGGAAAAACATGAATACTGCTATAGGAAAACTTGCGGCTCCTGTAGGCGTTATGTTAAGATGACATATGTCTATTGCTTCTTGGTACTCAGGTATCCTTTTCTTGTCAGGCTTTATCTTGAAGATGGATTCTGAGAAATTACAAGCTTTTTCATAGAATGATAAGTGTTTTGGGATATATTCACTCTTGAAACTCTCATAATCCTTAGAGGTTATTGGTCGCAACTCATCCTTTTTACCGTGAAGTTCTGACTCAAGCTTGCTAGTGTATTTCTTTTTGAACTCATCAACTTCCTTGTCATCCATTTGTTTCAAACCTCTAGTTTGTAACATGCCAAAAAGCTAAGCTTTTTGAGCATTTCATGTTGTGTTGTATATATGTTATATGCATTCAAAGGTTCTTATTTTTGTTTTTGCGGACCTCTTTTTTTAGCCATTCTTTCCACTCAAATAGAATTCTTTTAGAATCAAGTTTTCCGGTTTTTCCTTTTACTCTGTCACTTATTCTGTGGAACTCGTCATTACACCTTATAACAAAAGGTGCTTCAAGTAGTTCATCATTCTTTTCTTTCTCAGCTATTTTTACTATTTCTTCCTTTATATTGGCTCTTAGGATTATGTTATCCCACACAGCATCCCAATTGCCAGCCCAGTCCTTTACATTACCTGCTATGGCTTTCAGTATCTCAGATTCCCCGTTGATAAGGTCGTCACTTACTTCCAACTCATCAGTCTTAGAATTGTATTTCAGCAAGTCTATGAATCCACCTTCCTTTAGAGGATCATCCTCCCAGTGCTTTCTGACTTCTGAGATTTGTGTTACTCTTCTCCAACTGTGTAGTCCATCAGCGCTTTTAATCGGATTAGCTACGACTATTATATCAGTAGCTTTGAAACTCGTTCTTGGAACATTAAGGTCATTAACAACTCTGTCAAAAACACCGTAGGGGCTGTCACCATGGATGGTTCCAGCAACAACGTTTGCAAGCGCACCTATTCTCATGGCTTCGTAGAGAGCTTTTGCCTCTGTGCTTCTGACTTCTCCTACTATCAAACAAGAATCTCCAAGTCTAAGGGTTGTCCTTATACCTTCATCTGCAGGTACTTCAGAGCTCCCTTTTGATAGCGCAGAAGCAACTTTCATAGACTGAATGTTATAGCCTATCTTTCTCAGAGAGTTGGTTGGTAGCTCTAATGTGTCTTCAATAGTTATTATCCTGTATTTTCGCATTATCTCAACCATCAAAGCTCCTAGAAGGGATGTCTTTCCAGCACTCCTAGTTCCTGCTATAAGCATTGTTCTGCTGCCATCAATTATAAAGCTAAGCACACCTGCAGCTATAGGGTTTATCATTCTATGTTTGATAAACAACGGAAGTGTCCATGGCTTGTCCCTGTGTCTTCTGAATGCATAAGCTATACCAGAAGGATTAAGTGGTGGTGCAATCACTCCTACTCTTGAGTTTGCTATTCTTGGAATCTCTATTTCTGTGTCAAGGACTGGGTTTGCCTCATCCAAGGGTCTTCCTGATATGAGTCTTAGTTTTGATGCCCATGATTCGCCGTCATTAATTGTTGGCAGTATGTTTGTTTTGCAGTCACCAAAGTCTTGATGAACTAGGAACATTGGTATCTGCCCCATTGGACTATTAACTGTTACATCTTGGATTTTTGTATCTCTGAGCAATACTTCTATCAAGCCAAAGCCAACAGTGTATCTGATTAGTATCTGTGTTAGTTCATCAAGTTCTTTCTGACTAACCTTTATATTTCTGTAGTTTGCAAGTTCTTCAATCAAGTCATGTCCAACATTGTAGAATACTTCCCTCATTCTTTCAGGGTCTACAAAGTCTTGTTTCTCTGGTTTGTGCTCGGCCATGATATTTCTTGCTAAGTCAAGAATCTCATATTTTTCCTCCTCCAATTTGAATTCTGGAGGAGTTATATGATAAAGGTACTGTATAGTGTCTGGAAGTTCAAAGATAACAACTTCTGTGTCTCCAACGTTATAACTGTCAAGCTCAACAGCATCTTTTGGATAAGTAGCCATTAATTTAGTGAACATGAAATCTGGTTTTATCGTTGGACTGAAAACTTTTCTGTAAATCTCTCTTGATCCAACTCTGTGCCCTGCAGCGAATGGTTTTAAAACAGTTATCAGCTTTGTATTCTCTAGAATCTGAATTAGGTATTCTAGAAGTTGGATGTATTTCTTATGAGCTGCTATGCTTTTCTTATCAACGCTTTTGTCAAGAAGAATGTTTTCTTTTCGGTGAATTCTTTTCAGAGTTACGTAGCAACCCATAGGGTCTTTTTTTAACATGTTGAAAATGCTGTTCCTAATCTCGTTAAACTTGGATTCTTGGGTTCCTCCTTCATCATAACCCCTGAAAGATTCATAACTAAAGAGTTCTTTGTTCTTCACAAGCTCGTTATAGAGATGAGCTAGCTCGCTTAGCATAGATGTTTGAGCATAATCATATTCATAATCCCTTTTCTGTGTGAAGACAATCTTGGTTGTGCCAGGATTCGCTATTAGAAATTCTGCTGTTTTGTCCATGTAAAGTTCGTCATCTTCTATGGACGGAGCTCTAGTTACTTTTTCACAGTCAACTTTCAAAACATTGTCTTCCCCTTGTCTCAAAGTCTCATAAGAGAACACGTTTTTCTCTGCCAAAAACTCACCTCAAGCCGAAAACTTTATATTACCATCTATCAATATTCTCTATACAAAATAACTTTATAAAACTTTTGAATAATATGGCTGAACAAGATTTTTTAACACAATCACAGCAGAAGCCAGTAGAAGAAAAAAAAGAGGCTTCACCATTTGAGAATCTTTCAAGAAATGTTACGAGTCTTGGTTCTAGATTAAGAGTGCTTGAAGAAAGATATGTTAATGTCAGGAAAAAAACACAGATGACTGACCAAAATCTGCTAGATTTTGAAAGGGATGTAAGAGAAGAGCTTAGAGCTTTGAATCAGGAATTATTGGATATAAAAAGAACTGTTAGTGATATAAATGAGAATCTAATCGAGATGTCTGCTGAACTAAAAAAATCAGTTAAGCAATCAGAGTTGAAGGTGGTTGAGAAATACGTTGATATGTGGCAACCAATGAATTTTGTTACAAGGGAAGAATTTAATAAGTACTTAGAGGAGAAATAAAAAGATTTATTAACCATTAACATCTTAAGAATGTTAAAAAGAGGCGAAAATGGGTCTATTTAGTAAAAAGAAACCACCTAAAGATGAGATACCGGTTAGTCAGGTATCAACTATGAGGGGTCAGGGGATTGATAATAATCGGATTATACAAACCCTTCAAAGGGATGGTTATTCTTCTTCACAGATATTTGAGGCAATGAACCAGGCAGATATGACTCCTGCAGTGAACAATGCAAAGCCAGAAGAGATTAAACAGGAAAGAGCACAGGAACCACAGGAACAATCCGCAACCCCTGCTTTTTCACAGCCAGATTATTCACGAACAAGTTTCAAACAACCACCGGAGGGACTTGCAAATATTCCTTCTTTTCAAGAAAAATCCCCTGAAGTTGAGGAATTAGTTGAGTCAATAATAGAGGAGAAGTGGGATGATATAGTAAAGGATGTTAGTAAGATAGTTGAGTGGAAGAATGCTACAGAGTCAAAGATAAGTTCTCTAGAACAGGACTTCTCAAACTTGAAGGATGAGTTTGATAAGCTACACCAGGCAGTGATTGGGAAGATAGGTGAGTATGATAAAAACATCTTAAACGTAGGTGCAGAAGTGAAAGCCATGGAGAAGGTGTTCTCAAAAGTTCTACCTGTTTTCACAGAGAAAGTTAATCAACTAGCTGATGTTGCTGATTCTATAAAGAAAAAAAGTAAATGATTATGTAAGTTTTGTTAGGAATATAAGCGTGAATAGACCTACAAGCATTATCGCTATAAACCCTAAAACCTTAGGATGGATTACTGTATTAAGAACGTTCTGACTAAAACTAGTTGTTTTTGTAGAACCACCCTCTATATCTCCGGGCAGTAGTATTTCTCCTTTTTCAGCGTTTACTCCTTCAAGACCTGTTCCTTCCTCTAATAGCGTTTGGCCAAAAGTGTAGGAAAAGCCAGCTATTATGATTACAATGGCAAAGACAACTAAATAAGGGTAAACCCTTGCATCTTTTATGATTGCTATTGTATCAGCTTCTGATGTGCCGAACATTCTCACAGAAAACAGTATAAAGAATATGAACAAAAAGAAAACCAGAAACCAAGGTGTCATAAAGTTAATCATTATAACAGCTGGTTTTGAAATTATTATTAAGAAAGCCACTGCAAGAGCTATTATGGCATGCAAACCCTTTTTTCCACCTCCAAAAGGATTACTGTACTCAAGCACTGCATAGATTATTGTGAATACTAATAGGAATACAAAAATGATTGAAAATTTTTCCAGTATGCCAACATCTAGGAAAGTGGCCATTTTAACTTTATTTCTTTCCAGGGAATATCTTTGTTAAGTCTTCGAAAAAGCCTCTGAAACCTCTTTCTGCACTGGTTCTATCATCTTTTGTGATAAACCATATGATTATTCCAAACACTAATATGACAACAACGACTTCCTTTACATAAGGATCATATATCCAGTTGAGCCACCAGGGAAGAAAGGTGAACACATCGGCAGCCGCTAGGAATATTATTAGTACTGCAATAATAGATATGACGACAGCTATTCCACCAAGGCTTGTGCCTGCAAAGTTAACATCTCCTCCTATTATTCCAAGTATTAACATTATCATTATGAAAGCAATTGCTACCAAGGAAACATTTGGTAAAGCATTATTCATTACTTGCACAACATCAAGCATACCATTAGATAAGTAGGGGTATTGGCCACCAGATAAAGTAGGAGAACCCCATAACACATGAGGGATGACAACTGCCAAGCCCATCACCATTGCAATAACCACATTGAACTTCTTGCTGTCCTTCCCAAGTATATGTGATTTCTGGAGAGCAGCAAAGATAATTGTAAATATTATTATGAACGGTAGAATCACATCTACGAGTCCTATTTGTTCAAGCGCATATAAAGAATATTCGAAACTCCAAACCATTATTTATCACCTTTTTCTTCTTTTTTCTTGCCTTCTTTTGGACTTTTGCTTATCCAAGCCATAAATAGGATAATTAGTATTATAAGTATTATTGCGGAAACAGCTTCTGTATTCCAATAGTCTGCGAGGAATTCATAACCTGTTTGTAACCATCCAAGTGCGTTTAGGAAAATCAACACTAAAATAATAAATACAACTGCCATAAAAAACTTTTTCCAACCACCCATCAACTCGTATTCCCCCTCTTTTTGAAGCACTCCTGCAAGCATTAAGAAGAGAATTACAAGTAACACTAATAGGAATGCTTGGCTAGCCACTGTGTTTATAAGAGCGACAAGCTTTGATGATGCGATGACAAAAAAGGCAAGTACAAATGCAGTCATCGCGTTCATGTTTTTTCTAGTTACTTCTTGGTCACCGACCTTTTCAACACCAAAAATCTTCGTTTTTTCAAGGATTGCAAAAACTATCGTGAAAACTAATAGGAATGGAAGAATAACATCATAAACCCCTATTTCGTTCAAAAAAGCTATTGTTCCGCCTAGCACAGTCTCTGCCATCGTAATAGAAATTATTGACTGATTAATATATAAATGTTTTGATTATACTTCTCGAAGAAATAACAATTTTTATAAAAATAAGCATCCTTACTTATAGTAGAGGTGTTACAAATGGAGTATGAAGGACTATCTATCGAAAGAATAAATCATGACTGTTTCAAAATAAAAGGAAGCAAGGTTGTCTACATAGACCCTTTTCAGGTAGAGGATGTTGATGAAAAGGCTGATTTGGTGCTGATAACACATGAGCACTATGATCATTGCAGTCCGAGTGATGTTGAGAGAGTGTCGAATGAGAATACTATAATAGTTACTGTCGCGAATTGTCAGAGTAAATTGTCTGGTTTGGATATCCGACATATAGCGCTTGCAGAGCCAGGGAAGAAAATAAAGATTGAAGGAATGCTTATCGAGGCAGTGCCTGCCTACAATATCAATAAATTCAGAAGTCCTGGTGTGCCCTATCATCCGAAAGAAAACCAGATGGTTGGCTATATATTGACAATTGACGGTAAGAGAATTTATCATGCAGGCGATACTGATACGATTCCTGAGATGGAAGGGTTTGAGAACATAGATGTTGCGTTGCTTCCTGTCTCTGGCACTTATGTGATGACTGCAATGGAAGCAGCAGAAGCATGCAGAAAAATAAAACCAAAGCTAGCAATACCTATGCACTACGGAGCAATCGTTGGCACGCAAGCAGATGCAGAGACGTTCAAGCAGAGAGCGTCGTATAGAGTAGAGATAATATAATAGAAAAAATTAAATAATAACTCGAATAAACAGCTAATAATGTTAAGAACGCATACCTGTGGGGAGTTAAACAAGAAGCATGTTGGTAAAAAAGCAAGGCTGACCGGCTGGGTTGATAAGATAAGAACTTTTGGTAAGATAGGTTTTCTGAAGTTAAGAGATAGGTATGGTTCAACACAGGTTTTTCTTAATCCTGAGTTTGCAAAGAGGTATGGTCAGTTAAGAAAGGAATCAGTTGTTCTTGTAGAAGGTAAAGTGCAGGCAAGACCTGCGAAGGATGTGAACAAAGAGATGACTACTGGAGAGATTGAGGTAAAGGCTGATAAGATTGAAGTGTTGAATGAGTCTGAGCCTATTCCTTTGGAGATTGGTGATGATAAGTCAACAGAGGAGACAAGATTGATTTATAGATATCTTGATTTAAGAAGCGGTTTTATGCAGAAAAACATTATTTTAAGACATAAAGCAGCCAAGGCTGTCCGTGATTTTTTTGACAAAGAAGGGTTTTTAGAGATAGAAACTCCTATGATTGCTAAGTCAACACCTGAAGGCGCTCGTGATTACTTGGTGCCGAGCAGAGTCCACAAGGGGAAATTCTATGCTTTGCCACAGAGTCCCCAGTTGTTCAAGCAACTTTTCATGGTGGCTGGCTTTGACAGGTATTTCCAAATCGTGAAATGCTTTAGAGATGAGGATTTAAGAGCTGACAGACAGCCTGAGTTCACTCAGATAGATGTTGAGATGAGCTTTATTGATGAAGAAGACATCTATGATGTTTTTGAGAGACTCATGAAGTATGTTTTCAAAGAGGTTTTGAATGTTGATGTAAAGACTCCTTTTTCAAGAATGGATTACAAGACAGCTATGAAGAAATACGGAACTGACAGACCACACTTGAAGAAAGGCGGACATACATACTCTTTCTTATGGGTTAACAAGTTCCCGTTGTTTGAATATAGCAAGGAAGAGAAACGCCTTGTTTCTGTGCATCATCCTTTCACTATGCCGGCTGATAACTCATTGGGATTATTGGAGAAGAACCCTGAAACGCTCAACAGCAAAGCTGTTGGCGCGCCAAAAAATAAATTTTTGAGCGAAGCTATGTCAAAAGCTTATGACCTTGTTTTGAATGGTGAGGAGATTGCAGGCGGTTCTATTAGGATTCATAAGGGTGACATCCAGAAGAAGATTTTTAAAGCGTTGAAGATTGGTGATAAGGAAGTTCAGGAGAAATTTGGTTTCTTGTTGAATGCTTTCAAATATGGAGCTCCTCCACATGGAGGTATTGCTTTTGGTTTTGACAGGCTTGTTGCTATAATGGCTGGTTGTGATTCTATCAGGGATGTTATTGCTTTTCCAAAGAACAAAGATGCAAAGGACTTGATGATGGGAAGCCCTTCAGAGATCTACGATGAGCAGCTTAAAGAGCTTAATCTTTCTTTGAGAAAGAAGGGTTAGAACAGTATTTCAAATAAACCTTTTTCTGAATCTTTTCGGATAAACTTTCAAATATGAATTTAATTTTTTCATATTGATTTTTTTGATTATCTCTTGTCTCACTTCTTGGCTTATTCCTTGTTTGAAATAGATCATGTCAATAAAGGTCTTCTCTATATCAGAATAAGGAAAATAAAAATCTCCTTGTTTTTCATAATTAATGCCGAAAACATATTTTTTATCTATCCTCCTAATCAAGATGTTACTCCCTAGAATCTTTCTTATTCCAGGCCTTACTTTTCTCGTTGTGATTATCACTGGAATTGTTTCCTGTTCCCAAAGTTCATGAAAACTTAATGCATCCTGTAAACCAAGATAAGAGGGCTTGATGCAAAATACAGCCAATGAGGGGTCGTTATGCATCGTGTAGAATCCTTTTACTAGCTTTTTTATTCTGCCTTTTAAAACAAGATTTCTTATTAATTGTTTTTGATACTGCTTAACATTTTTTTTATTCCTGATTAATCTTACTATTGAATTAACATCTACTACCGGGCTTTTTTCAAACAATCTTTCTAAATCCTTAATATACTTTATCTTCCCCAATATTATTTCACCCATCTGTTTATATACATTAGCATTTGTTTTACATCAGGGACCAAGCCCTCAATAACCAAAACCTTCAGGTCTTCTTTATCAATTGGTTGCTTAAATCTCTTAGTTAATACTTTTAGTTCTTTCAAAACTTCATCTTCATCCTTTACATGTCTTAATAAGAAGAAAATATCATAAATGTCTCTTATTTTAAATCTTTTTAAGTAAGCATTAACTTTCTCTTTTATCAATTCTTCCGGAGTTAATGTATAGACTGTAATAAAGTTCCCTTCAATAGTTTCATATTCTTTTAAAAATCCTTTTTTGGTTTTGAATAAAGCTTCAAACCTTACTGTTACTCTATTAAATTGCAATTTTGAGAAGATACTGTTTTCACTGATTTTTTTCTTTTCAACTATAAATCCTGCTTTTTCAAGATTCTTAAAAAGATTATTTATCCTGTTAATATCTCTCTTAATATACACATCAACATCTTCTGAAAATCTATTTCCCTGATAACATCTCCATATAGCTGTTCCGCCATGCAAAACAGCTTCATTAAATTGTTTGTAAAGCTCTTCAATCATCAAATCCTGAGTTCTAGCTATTTCTTTGTGTCTCGCTTTTTTTAATCTCAAGCTTAAAGGAATCATTTTAATTAACCATAGTTACCAATATATATAACTTTGGTTTATTTATAAATCTTGTGGTTTTTAGGGAGAAAGGAGCTTAATCTTTCTTTGAGAAAGAAGGGTTAGATTGTTTCTGTATTTTGTCTTTTTTTAGGGAAAAATTTAAATATAACAAATACAAGTTATAATAAAGATATAACTTATAACGCTTATAGAGACGCAGGGATAACATGCTTACACAAAAAGAGATAGAAGTTCTTGAGCTAAGAGCAAAAGAGTTAACACAGATAGAGGTTAGCAAAAAGCTTGGTATAAGCCAGGCAGCTGTTTCTAATTTCGAAAAAAATGCTCTAAGAAAGATAAGGGAAGCAAGACAAACACTAGAAGAGGCAAAGAGACTAGGATTAAAATGAGGAATAAAAAAGCAATAGTGGTGTTTATATTGGTATTTTGCTTATCTTTAATCTTGAGCATGCAAACAGTCCAAAGCGCACAATTTGGAAGACCTGATGATACATTATCTTCAACAGATTGGTTTGTAGTTAATCAAGGTGGCGATACTGAGTATTGGCAAGCAGTAGACGAAGTTACTCCTAATAGCGATACGGATTATGTAAATTCAAGCGTAGATGAATCAGAAATACAATTTAATCTAACCGATGTTACTGACCCAGGAGTAAATACAAGCCATATAATGCGTATGACTGCGATAGCAGCTAAATATGGAGGTGGTCCAGAAAAACTCTTTTTCCATTTATATCAAGGTGTTACAGTAATTGCTTCATCTGTAAAGACTAGCATTGACAGAACTGCTTATACAACATACACATATACTTTAACAGATGCAGAAGCTGAAAGCATTACTGACTATACAGATTTACACATTCATGTTCATGTAGATGCTGTTAGTGCTGGAGAAGAAATCAGAGTTACGCAAGCAGAATTAGAAGTGCCGGATGTGGTAGGCAATCCTCCTACAATAGAGAACATGTCGATTGATGACGCTACAGTCAGCCCTCTTGGTGAGATAGACCTTTCACCAGGAGCAACAAGGCAGGTCAACTGCACAGGAACAAACCAGTTTTCAGTAGCGATTGGTTAAAAACAAAATTTTTTCTTTTTTTTACAAACTTTTTTAAAATAGTCTTTATTCTTCTCTTGCATGAGTTTTATTTCGATACAACAAGCTATGAAACGTGGCAAGGGAAAGGTTGCTATAAGAGGTTGGGTCTATAGAGAAAGAGGTTCCAACAAGGTAAAATTCATAGTTCTGAGAGATAGCACTAGCAGAATACAATGTGTCATTAAGAAAGATGATTTCTCTAAAAAGAAGTGGAAACAAGCTGACTCATTGCAGATAGAAGCATCAATGGAGATAAAAGGAACGATAAAGAAAGATAAACGTGCACCGACAGGTTATGATGTTTCTGTATCTGATTTTAAAATAGTAGGCTTCTCAGATACTTATCCTATCACAAAGGATCAGAGCTCAGAATTCCTGCTTGACAAGAGGCATCTATGGTTGAGAAGCAGAAGGATGACTGCTATTATGAAGGTAAGGAGTGCCTATATTCAGGCAAGAGATGAGTTCTTTAAGAAAGAAGGCTTTTACAGGTTTGACGCTCCTATCCTACAGCCAAGCCAGTGTGAAGGTGGAAGCACATTATTTGAGGTAAAGTACTATGGAAACAAGACATATCTCTCACAGTCATGGCAGTTATATGCAGAAGCAGCTGTCTTTGCTTTGGAGAAGATATACAATATGGGACCGACATTTAGGGCTGAGAAGTCAAAGACTTCCAGGCATCTATCAGAGTTCTGGATGGCAGAGACAGAAGTGGCGTGGTTTGATTTGCATGATATAACTGAATTTGCAAAGAAGGAAATAAAATACTGTGTGAAAAAAGTTGCTAAAGAATGTGCAGAAGAGCTGAAGTTTCTTGGCAGAGACCCAAAGAAGCTACTAAAGATTGCTGATAAGAAGTGGCCGACTATCAAATACAGAGATGCTTTGAAGGTTTTGAAGGAAAAAGCTAAAGTTAATATTTCTTTTGGCAAAGACTTGAGGACAATAGAGGAGGATAAGTTAATGGACCATTTCGACACTCCTATTGTTGTCACTCATTATCCTAAAGAGATTATGGCTTTTTACAAACCAACTGATTCTAAGCATCCAGATGAAGCACTTTGCTTTGACATGTTGGCTCCAGAGGGATATGGAGAGCTTGTTGGTGGAAGTCAGAGAAGTACTGATATTGAGGAGATGAGAAAAGCACTTAAGAAGGAAGGTGAGGATATAAAGAGTTATGAATGGTACTTTGACTTGAGAAAGTATGGTTCTGTTCCACATGCAGGTTATGGAGTTGGTGTTGAAAGAGTTGTTGCATGGATTTGTGGATTGGAAAATATTAAAGATGCTATACCTTTTCCAAGAACAATGCTTAGATGGAAACCATAAATGTTTTTAAATAAACAAATTTTTCTTTGATTATGGAAGTGTTTTATTTTAATGGAAAAAATGTTGTATCAGATTATGATTTTCAAAGGCTGGATAAGGATAAATTAATTTGGATAAGAGTTGTTGGTAATAAAGAAGAAAAAATCCAGAGAATAGCGGAGTTCACAAAAGTGCCTTTTGAGGAATTCCAAGAATTTTTTGATTCTGATGAGAGGTCGAGATTAGAACAAGGGAGATTTCTTGAATTGATATATCAGGTTCCATTCTTAGATAAAGGAGAAATAACAACGGCTCCTGTCAATATATTCTTGATAAACAACATTTTTATAACTGTTGAAAAAGAGCGAATCATAACAATAGAAAAAATAGCTTCTTTGATGAGAAAACGGAAATTAAAGTTCCTTTTCAAGTCCTCTATTGGGGAATTCCTTTATTATTTTCTAGACAAAATAAATGATGATTTCCTATTAACCATTGATAAGATAGCTAATTTGGCTGATGTTCTAGAAGGCAAAGAAGGAGATGTTTCCAGCAAACAGTTGATGAAATTGTATAATTATAATGTTACTTTGACACATTTTAATCAAGCATTGTTAGCTAACATGGAAGTTTTAGTTGGTTTGAGAAAGAGTTATTTCAAGAAATTCACGAAACATAATCTTGAAATGTTTTCTGATTTGTACTATGACAAACTTCATATTCTGGACACTGAAAAAATACAGAGAGAGGTCATATCTAACTTGTTTAATTTTCAAACAGTCGTAGCAACGCACAAGTTGAATAATTTCATGAAAAAGCTCACTTCATTGGCACTCATAATAATGGTTCCTACATTCATAACAGGATTATTTGGTATGAATTTAAAAATCCCGTTAGCAGACTCTGATTATGGCTTTGCCATAGTCTTTGGTTTGATGATTCTGGTTGCAGGAATGTTTTTTGCAATATTCAAAAAAACAGATTGGTTATAATGAGAATTGGCATTGTTGGCCCTACAAGGGTTAAAGACTTTTGTGAGAGATTAGGTGTTGAAGAATCTGAGTATCTGTATTTTCTTGAAAAAATAGCCGAACACTTAGCATCAACTAGTCATGAGATTGTTATTATGCCTGCTAGTGGTACTGCTCAGGGGTTGATTGCTTCTGCTTATAAGGACCTTGGAGGTAAGAAAGTTGTTGGTATTGTTCCAAGAGATGATACTGAGTGGGGTATTAGAGACGTTGATGAAACAATTGCTGATGACATCATTAACTGCGGTACTTGGAGGAACCAGCCAGAGAAGTTTTGTGAGGAGTCAGATGTTTTGCTAGTGGTTGGGTTGGCACCTGGCGCTATGATAGAGATATGCTATACCAAGTGGTTCAAGGTAAAGAGAGTTTTTCTGATGAGAGATTTTATGAGTCAGAAATTACATCCTGAAATTGAGAAGGATGTTCCTGTTGAGTATATTTCTATTCAAGATTTGAGGGATAAGATAAAATGAGTTTTGAGGAAGATAAAAAGAAAACCTTGAAAAAAATGTGCTTTAATGATAAGAGTGACAAAGGTTCTGTTGATGAACCTATAAAATCTTTGCTTGACAAGATAAACAAACTTGAGGGTTATTATAGTACAAGTTCGTGTTCTGGCAGAATAATCTTGATTAAGATTCCTAAAAGCGGCAGCAAGAAAGAAGCTGAGTTTCTATATAGAACACATGAGAAAGCAAAGGCTAGTGAAGTAATTACAGTAATTAAGAAATTACTTAATTACAAGGATAAGAGTGTTTGGCTTAGACAGGAGCCTGCAATTTTACATGTAGCTTCAAGGACATTGAAGGATGCTTCCAAACTACTTAGGATTGCCAGGCTTATTGGTTTCAAGAGATGTGGATTGTTTGAGGTTGAGAAGAGGTTTATTTTGGAATTAATGTCCACAGAGAAGATTGATACCATTATTGCAAAGGATGGTAAGGTGCTTGTCTCTGGTGAGTATTTGAAAGTTCTTGTTGATGAGGCTAATAAAAAGCTAGCAAGGACTTGGGAGAAGACCAAGAAGTTGGAAGAAGAAATAAATAAATTTTCTACTAAAAAATAGTAACATTTATTAATAACTTTTGATTCTCAAATCAAAAATTTTAAATATTAGAAAATTCATAATATATGTTTTCGTAGAGATTACGGAAACAAGAGGAGGAAGAGAAGATGAGTATAGCAGAATGGAAAGCAGTGCCACATGACCACCGAAACATGAGACATTACAATGGGAGTCATCATCATACAAAGAAACCTGTAATGCCAGAAGTCGTTAATATTAACGAAGAATTGGATGAGTTTTATGCAAGAAACACGCCAGTAGAAAATATTTATAGTGGAAATGGCGAAGTTGATTCTTTTACAAAAGAACTTGTCAAACTTTCTGACCAATATCAAGGACTTGGTTTATCAAGTACAGATATTAGCTTTGTTCTAGAAGAACTAGGTCCGGAGCATGCTAGAACTCTTTTGAGTGTTTTAGATGAACATAAATTGTTAGAGCTTGAAACCTCTTTGAGTGGGTTTGTAGATGCTTATCAGAGAATTGTACTATCTAAACAAGATAAAACACCTTTTGATTTAGAGCAAGAAAGCTGTTGCAATCCTTTGTATGAAAAGGTGATGCAGGGAATTTGGGGTTATGGACGCGTTGATGACTCTGGTTTAAACAAAGCTAATCCGTGGAGAAGCGAGACGGCTATTGGTGGACTTAGCAGACAAGTAGAAGACAACCCAGCATATCAACAGAATCTTTAGACTTCTAATATCTTATTAATTTCTTTTTTTACTCTTTCTTCGTATTCATATACTTTCTCTCCTTCGTGTCTTTCCTCTGACAAACTCTTTATCAGCTTCTTTGTGATTCCTTGTTCATCAGAGAAAGAACTCTTTATCTGACCGAGATGTTCTTTGATTATAGCGTTCTCAACATCCTCCACAGAGGAAGTACTTATCTTGATTTCCTCAAATTCCTCGCTTGTTAGCTTTGAAGTGTTCTTCATCACAAAGAATGCTTTCTGGTCGTAGAGTTTCTTGAATATCTCCCGAAAGTTGACATCGTTTGGTCTGCCAACTTTTAATTCGCCAAAAATCCTTATAAGTACTATTGTGTTTGAGAAATCCTTGACTGTTGTGAATTGCTCAATCATCTCATAAACTTCTTCAGGAGTTCTGTTGGTAGCGTCAATTTGAACAGGATAGACCTTTACAAGCTCTATTGGAATCATCTCAAGTTTTCCATGATTGTAGATGTAGAAGCTTCCTCTCTTGAGTTTTTCAAGCTCTGCAAAGTTTGTAGGCATCAAAGGACCTGGAAGTACAATGTTTTTATAACCTTCAAGTTTTTCATTTCTCACTATGTGGACATGACCGCCTGCGTAGTATTCAAAGCCTTTAGGCAGGAATGAAATTGGGTTTGAGTCCATCTTATCAAGCTCTTTTGGTTTGAGCTCTGTAACAGCTGTGTGGAACATAAAGATCTTTGTTCCAGCTTCTCTCTCAAGATTAGCTTTGGCAAGGTGTTCATAGAATTTCCTATCAAGCATACCTCTTCTTCCTAGAATACCTGTTATCTTAGCACCTGTCTTCTTGTCAACTGTGAAATCAAGGACTAATCTCTTCTCCTGAACTCTTCCCTTGAAAACATTGATAAGTAACCCTGCTTCTTCCAACACGTCAAGCATTGTCTTGCCGCTTGGACTTTGATCATGGCTTCCAGGGATTACATACACTGGAATATCTTTTTCTTTTATCTCTTTGAGTTTTCTCGTGGTTTCTTTCAAATAATCTATTCCTGGCATGGAAGTGTTGAACAAGTCGCCTGAGATTAAGATGAAATCAACTTTTCTCTCAAAAGAAATATCAACTGCTTTAATAAAGGCCTTCATACTAAGGTTCTTGAGTTTTGGATCCCGCCACGCACCAATGTGGCAGTCAGCCATGTGAGCGAATCTCATCTTTTTATCTTCTTCAATGTGTTGAACCAATCCTGGCTGTTTGATTTATTTAATAAGTCAAAGAATTTCTTTGATGTCTTTGTTTTCACACATTTCCTGGAGTTGTCTATCCAATTCTGAGCATAACTAAAGCCTTGGTCTATGTATTCCTTTCCTTGTATTGCACATTCTAAATAGTCAGCGTCTCTTGCTATTATCTGCTCTTTTGATGTATCTTTACCGAAATCTGAAATCAGTTTTTTGAATTCTGCTCCTATGTCTTCAGGGATATAGTTTAGCTGGTCTTTCAAAGCTTTTTCCTCTGCTTCATCTTTGTTTAGGTATCTGCTGCCAACTCTGTTGATATCACCAACTCTTGTTTCAGGGAGCTCATGGAAAGCGTTTATAAGAGATGCTTTGTAAGGATCTGCTCCTTCAAGCTTTGCAATAACAAATGATATGAAGACTGACCTAGCAGTGTGGTCAGCTACTGACTCCGGATTTTTAACCCCTAAAGCTACCCATCCACTCCTAGGTATCCTCTTCAATTGTCCAACTTCGAAAAAAAAGTTCAGTAATTGTTTGTGCTTATCCATATTAGATTACCTTGTTCTCCTTCTCAATCTCTTTGGTTTTATCCCATCTTCTGACTTCTTCTTCAACATCTAGTTTTTCTCCGTTGAAAATCCATGGCTTTCTGCGTTTGAATTTTTCTATTACATTATTTATAACTTCTTTTCCTGTGAATATTTTTTGTTCTTCTGCTATGGCTATCATAAATATCAAGTCCCAGAGAGCGTCTCCGAGTTCTTCTTTGAGATTTTCAAAGTCATTGTTCTCCAAAGCTTTCTTTATCTCGTTTACTTCGCTCTGAAATTCCTCTAACCTGGCCTTCATAGTATGCTTTCTTGAGAATTCTGAGTTGTTTCTGTCCTTTTTTACTGCTTTGTATAGCTCTTCGAACATTTCTTTCATTTTATCCCTTTATAGAAGAAAGGCTAGAATATTAAAAAGGTTTTTGTTTGAAGAGAAAAATAAAAAAATTTACAACAATGGGTTCTGTCCTCCATACAATGCTTGGAATTGTCCACTCTTGAATTCTAGGCTGAACACGTCGTTGTTACAATCAGTTGCTCTCATTTTGACAACCGATATCTCTCTTACAACGTTCCTCCTGAAAGGGGTTAGTCTTAAGTGTATGATTCCATCTGCTAAGTAGTCTTCTATCCCGTAGTCAGAGTATTTTCTGCCGTCAAGAGGCATCTCTGATATCAAGTAGGTTGTCAGGCTCATGTCTCTCAGAAATTCGAAGATGTAAAACAGCTCGACTCGCGGGTTTTCAAATCTTGAGAGTGTATAAAGAGCTGATAACGAGTCTAACACAAACAACGAGCAATTTGTTTCCATCTTTATTTTCTTAGCAATGTTCTTTATAACGTTTAACCAGCTCTTGTTGTCTCCGACCCTGATATCTTTTATTTCTTTTCTTATGCAACCCATATCAGCTATGATTATTGATCCCTTATCAACGGTCTTTGCAGAATTGACAACTTCATCAATCTTTGAAAGGTCTTTTATTGATTGAACATTTATGTTGTCAAGCTTTAGACCCATGTTTATGAAGTGTTTGTACAATGATTCATAAGATTGCTCTAATGAGACGTAAAGCCCTGTTTGTCCGTTCAATGCTTCGTTATAGAGGATATTGAAGCACATTGATGATTTCATTGATCCAGCGGTTCCGCTTACAAGTACTAAATGACCTTTTGGGATGCCTCCTTGCATCGCTTCGTCGAATCCTTGAATGTATGTTTTTACTCTCTCTGTTTGTTCTGCCATTATATTTCACCTCTTATTCATGTTCAAGATTATTAACTTTTCCTGGCCTTGTGTTAACGACTATGTTCTTTGTTTCATTGATAAAAGCGCAACCAACGACCACTCCGTCTGCTTGGTATTGCCAAATCTTTTTTCCTGTAACTTTTCCTGGTTCTGATGTCATTACATCAGTATAGGAGCCTGTCTGTTGCATGACTCCTGACAATCCAGGAACATAATCAAGCATATAATTACCTTTTGCATCAAGTATGTATATGTTATGATCATATGAGCCAGCTATTATCTCCAAGTTTCCATCCTTGTCAATATCATCCACGATTACTGGCGCTACGATCCAGAAGTCTGTCTCGTAGGACCAAATTTTCTCTCCTGTGCATTGTAAGGCATAGACATTATTATCACATGAGCCAAAGATTATTTCAAGTTTTTTGTCTCTATTTATATCTGCAAGCGTTGCTCTTGAATAGATTGCTCCATCAGTTTTAAATTTCCAGACAAGCTCTCCTTCTAAGTTCAATGCGTATAAGTAATGGTCTAATGAGCCTATAACTATATAATTTTTTTCATCTCCAAATATCTTTCCGATTGCTGGTTGGGCAACCACTTTTCCTTCTGTTTTGAAAGTCCAAATTTCATGGCCTGCTTGAGTTATGCAATGTATTGTTCCATCATTACAACCGAATATTATTTTCTCATTTATTGTTTCAGGTGTTGATTCGATTTGAGCACCTATCTCGTGTTTTTGCAATAATTCTCCACGGGCACTAAGGATATAAAGGTGCGTATCTCCTGAGCCGAATATGACTTCAGCTTTTCCATCATTGTTAATGTCTTTTATCACTACTCTTCCTCTTACAGAACCATCTGCCTTGAACTTCCACAAGGATTTTCCTTGATGGTTAAGCGCGTAGACAACACCCATTTCTGAGCCGAATACAACTTCTTTTTTTCCGTCTCCATTAAGGTCATAGGTGTTAGGTGATGATTGTATGCTGTTAGCTGTCTCTACATCGAAAAACATCAATTCAACCTGGTCAACTTGTTCCTTAGCATCAAACACCCATTTAACAGCTCCATCCTTGTCAAGTGAGTATATCTTTCCATTATTTGTTCCGAAAACAATATTTTTCTGTCCTGTGTTGGCAAGGTCACATATAATTGGAGGTGCTAATAGAGATGTCTTTGAATCAAATTTCCATTTCTCCTTTATCTGACCTCTTTTTCCCTTTCCAAGAAGCCTTTTTAATCCAAAGGTTATCTTCACAGTATTAGAACTTATAGATTTGGATTTTAAAAAAGTTGTGGTTTTGCAAAAAGTTTTTCTTTTTGCAACTCAAAAACCTAAAAAGGTTTTTGTTGTTTTTCAATAAATTTAAATATCGCTTCTCTTTTAGTGTTGTTCTATGGGTGAGGATATTTTTGTTGTTGTTAGAGATTTATTGTCTCAGAATATATCTATTGATCAGATTAAGAATCGTTTGGTCAAGCAGGGTTTTCTTGAGGCAGATGTTGATGATGCTATTGAGCGTGCAGCTTTGCAGTTAAGATTGAAAAAGATTGATTCTACTAAGAAGATGATAGGTGATTTTGCCTGGAAAGAGGTGCTTGATAGGATTGGTTATGGTTTTGTTTCACATCCATTCTTGAACATTTTATTCTCTTTTTCAGGTGCATCTTATTTCCTTATAGGGTTTATCAATGGCTTGCGAACAGTTCTTTCCTTGCTTTACTCTTCTTTTCTCAAAGAGTTTTCAAGGGTGCATGAAATTAGCAAGGCTTTTATTAGTCGTTCAGGAATACTTTATGGTTTTTCTTTCCTAATACTGTCATTTGCAGTGGTTGTACGCTCTCCTTTACTCTACTCTCTTGCTTTCCTAGCTGGAAGTTTAGGTGTTGTGGCTCATGGTGAAATCTACACGAAGTTCTTGAGAGATAATCTTAAGAAGGAAAGAATGGGTGCTTTTCTTTCCAGAATATCGAGCTATGGCATATTGATAACTGTTGTTTCCTTGTTGATTTCTGGATATGTGATGGACTTATTCCCTCTTGCCGGTAAACTTGTATCTTTGAGTTTATTCGGAAGAACTTTCAGTGTCAATGTGTATGGTTATCTTATCTCTTTTGAAATAACTGCTTTTGCTTTCATCCTTTCTGGTTATGTGCTTTCTCGTATCAAGCAGGAAATGACTTCTTCACAGGCAAAGATGTCTTCTTTTGTTAAGGAGTTTGTTACAAGGATAAAGGTTCACTCTGGCTTCTTTGTCAGTAACAAGATTGTTGTGTTCTTAACATTGACTTCCATAATTACTGGCCTTGTACAAGTTTTGGGAAATTCTTTTTATGGTATTCGTATTTACAACGAGTTTAAAAATCAGTTCATTGGTGGATTCCTAAATGTAGCTGTTGTTTTCTCTATTGCTGTTGTGTTTTCTTTCATAGGCCCTTGGTTTACAAGGCGTTTAAGGCATCACATAGGCATCTCACCTATGCTTGTGTTTGGAACTTTGCTTACAGCAATGCTTCCGCTATCATTGGCTTATAACCCCCACTTGATTGTTGTAAGTGTTGCCACCGCTCTATCTATTGTTGGTTCCTCTATACTTGGTATGGCTCAGGGTTTTTTTACTAGAAAACTGTTATCAGAGGCAGAGCGGCAGATATACTTCTCATTTGTTGGTGTAGCTGTTTCACTTCCATTGTTAATTCTCTCGCCGATAGGAGCTTACCTTGGCCAAGTATATGGTCTGGTCTTTTTGTTCAAGATGCTTATCTTCTTGTTGGTTTTCGTGGCTACTCCATTGTACTTCTTGATAGTCTTGTTGTATGAGAGGACTTTAGAAAAAGCTTTTTAAATACATAGTTATTTTTTGATTTCGGGGGATTGTTTTGAGAACTATCTTATTTCAGAAAACTGTTGATAAGGCTGAGTTTGGTAACTTTGTTAGTTTTAACAAAGGTGTTATGATTCACAAGCAGATTGAATATAGGGATGGTTGTGTGTTTATGAGGATGAAGAAGAGAAGGCTTATTCATTAACTGTTAGTGTTGTTTCTGCTTCTGGCTTTTTGTTTTTCAACTTTAATGTTATTTTTTGTAAGAGTGTTTTGTTTGGCTCGTTGCTAAGCCTGAAGTCGAATTGGTTCTTAACTTCCATTTCCTGGTAATAATCCAATGTTTTCATAATATTTTCGAGCTCTTTTATTGCTCCGTATATCTGGTGTTGTTTTGATAGATCTATCTCCTCTCTTCCGCTTTCCAGAGTTCTTATAAGGTTGTATTTTCTCTTTTCGAATATTCTCTTTATTTCTACGAAAGTCATTTTCTTATTTTATATAGGAAGTATTCCAGACAATCAGTGCCATCAAAAGTGGCTTTCTTTTTGAAATTTGATGGCCCGAATATAAGCGTTAATCCCTCATCACCCACAGGTGTATTACATACAGGACAGATTTTATTCAGATTTTTAAATCTTTCTAATTTCTTCTTGATAGCGGAGCTTAGTGTTCCTTCTTCCAGTTTATTTTTTAGTTCTACTAGCTCCTCATAGTTGAGTGATTCTATCAGTTTATGTATTCTTTTCATTCTTCATATCTAATATTTTTTTTATCAAATTGTCTTTCTCCAAAACAGACTTAAGATTTTTCACTAAATGAATGAAGTGATCATTATTACCTTTTATACCCTCTTCTATCTCTTTTATGTTGTGGGTCCAGCAAACGATTGTTTTTTTCTTATCTTCAAGGTTCTGTACTGTTTGGTTGCTGTACTTGTCTCTTATGTCTTGTATGTGTTCTGTTACTAGCAGAAGTTCTATTTTCTCGTTGTCTGACTTTACTAAGCCTATGGCATCGCATTTCTTTATCACTTCCTCGTTCGTTATTAGGAATTTCTCCAGATAGTAGATGTCCTCTTTCCTTTCCATCATCCAAAGGGTGAATATCGCTTTTTGGAGATAATCAAGCTCTAAATCCTTTTTCTCAGCAAAATATTTTGATACAATGATTGTGTGCATTACCTCTTTTCCAAGTGAGAAAACTGTTCTTGGCTTTCCAGGTTCTTTTGTGTTAATCTTTCTTTCTTTTTTCACTAATCCATAGGCTTCCAACAGCCTTAACTGTTGGCTTATATTGGCTAAGCTTGTATTTGTTTTCTCTGCAAGGTCTGTTGGTGTTTGTTCTTTTTTGGATAGTTCTTTTATTATGTTCCACTTAGAATCTGTTAGTAAGGTGCCGTATTCCATTAGTCTTTTGAGGATGTTTCGACTATATAAACTTTTCTATTTTGTAATTTACTAAATTAAAGACTTTAATAATTAACTTAATAACTTAATTAATTAAAGTTGTATATATGACAAATTATATAAAGAAAGTATGAGTAAACACTTAAACTAGTTAAAAATCTAAAAAAAGAGGCGAGAATGAGGGTGCTTATGCTTGGATGGGAGTTTCCACCAATCTACTCAGGAGGGTTAGGAACTGCCTGCTATGGACTCACAAAAGGATTGAGCCATCATAATGTCAGTGTCACTTTTGTCATGCCCACAGGACCTGCGAATGTAAAAGGTGAATACGTCAATTTACTAGTAGCAGACAAGATATACAAGGACAAAAGGATAAAGATAAAGCAAATAGAAACCTTGCTTGTGCCATACTTGACATCAAGAGCATATGATCATGAGTATGCATTGTCAATGAAGAAAAATGGAGTCTCAGGGATTTTATATGGTAGAAATCTTTTTGATGAAGTCTATAGGTACAGCGAAAGGGTCAAAATGATAGCTATGCTTGAAGATTTCGATGTAGTACATGCCCATGACTGGATGACATACCAGGCAGGGATAAAAGCGAAGAAAGCGTCTGGAAAACCACTTATACTTCATATACACGCAACAGAGTTTGACAGAACAGGAGGTCACAACTTGAACCAGTACGTATATGACATTGAAAGAATGGGTTTTCACGAGGCAGATAGGATTATTGCAGTTAGCAACTACACAAAGAGCATGGTAGTAAGGCATTATAGTGTTTCGCCTGAGAAAGTAACTGTTGTGCATAACGCTGTTGAATTCAAAGAGGGACCAGATTATAAGATTAAGAAAACAGACAAGCTTGTTCTATTCCTTGGAAGAATAACCCTTCAGAAAGGACCAGACTACTTTTTAGAAGCTGCAAAAAGGGTGCTTGACAGGGACCCAACCATAAAATTTATGTTTGTAGGTAGCGGAGACATGGAGCCAAGGATGATTGAAAGAGCAGCAGAACTAGGAATATCCAAAAATGTGTTGTTTGCAGGCTTCCTAGCAGGAGATGATGTTAACAGAGCATACCACATGGCAGATGTATATGTAATGCCCTCTGTTAGCGAGCCATTCGGCATAACACCTCTTGAAGCTATGAAATCAGGAACACCAGTTATAATCTCAAGGCAGTCAGGTGTTAGCGAAGTGATAAATCATGTCCTAAAAGTGGACTTTTGGGATACTGAGGATATAGCGAGCAAAATTCTAGCATTGATTCACTACAAAGTTCTAAATAATGAGTTGAAACATCATGGGTTATTAGAAGTTAAGAAATTCAACTGGGATATCCCAGCAGAAAAATGCTTAAGAGTATACGAAGAGGTAAAAAGATGAAGAAAGTATGCCTTTACTTCCAGGTTCATCAACCTTATAGACTAGGGAAATACAAGGTATTTGATATTGGTAATAAATCAAACTATTTTGATGATAAGAAGAATAAGGAAGTAATGGAGAAAGTTGCAAAGAAATGCTACATACCAACAAATAAGTTGCTATTAAGTCTAATAAAAAAGTATAAGGACAAGTTCAAGGTATCATTTAGCGTTACAGGAGTTGTTCTTGAACAGTTCGAAAAATACGCTCCTAAGGTATTAGAGTTATTCAAAGAACTTGCAAAGACAGGAAATGTCGAGTTCTTATCAGAGACCTATTACCACTCTTTATCCTACCTGTATTCAAAAGAAGAGTTTGAAGAACAAGTGAGAATGCACAGAAAAAAGATAAAAAAATTATTTGGACAGAAGCCCAAGATATTCAGGAATACTGAGCTTATATTTAATAATGAACTAGCGAACTATGTAGAGAGGATGGGTTATAAAGGAATACTGGCAGAAGGAGCAGACCACATACTTGATTGGAAGTCACCAAACTATGTTTACAAAGCTAAGACAACTAAGAAACTAAAGCTCTTGCTGAAGAACTACAAGTTAAGCGATGATATAGCTTTCAGGTTCAGTCAGCGTTCATGGAAGGACCACCCCTTAACAGTTGAAAAGTTCGTTCATTGGATTAATAAAAGCCCAGGAGAAATAGTTAATCTCTTTATGGATTATGAAACCTTTGGAGAACACCAATGGGAAGATACAGGAATATTCCAATTCTTAGAGAAGTTCCCAGACGAGCTTATTAGTAATGGCATAGAGTTTGTCACGCCTTCAGCACTTCTCAAACATGAATCAAAGGATGAGATAGATATGCACAGCTTTGTATCATGGGCTGATGTAGAGAGAGATTTAAGCGCATGGTTAGGCAACAAGATACAAGTCTCTGCTGCAGAGGAACTCTATAAACTAGAAAAGAAAATCAAAGAGATAAACGATCCTGCGTTATTGGAAGATTGGAGAAAGCTAACAACATCTGATCACTTCTACTATATGTGTACGAAGTGGTTCAATGATGGAGATGTTCACAAGTACTTTAATCCTTATGATACTCCATATGAGGCCTTTATAACATTCATAAACATACTCAACGATATGGTTTATAGAATCAAAAACAAAGAAGTTGAAACCAAACCAATAAAAGTTCCTATAACAGAATTTCCAAGTAAGACATTAAAATAAAAAAGGGGTGGGCTATGAAGAAATCAAAAACAGAGTTTTTGATGTTGTCAGAAATCGTTAGATTTCTGCAACTCAACATTCAAAAAATGTTGATGTTCCATAATTCCCCCAGAGGTGAATTATGAAACTTCCTGAACATAAGCACTTCTTTGCAGTCAATGGGAAAAAAGCTGAAAATCTATTAGACTTAAGAGCATTAATAGCTGAGATGTCTGAGAAAGATTTCAAACACCATACAACTCAAGCCAGAAACGACTTTGCCAATTGGTTAAGGGATATACTTCATAAAGATTACTTGGCAGACAGAATTGAAAAAGTTCATTCAAAAGAAGATGTGCTTGAGCTGATAAATGACGAGATAATGAAAGACCACGAGATTGAGGCTCAAGACTCAGATGAATTCAAAAGATTCATCGTAAGAGAATTCATATATGGCTTAATATTTGGAATCATCATTGGAATAATACTAAGCAAGTTGATTTAAATGACACAAACAAAACCAGAAGCAGATTACTTGTTCGAGGTTTCATGGGAGGTTTGTAACAAAGTAGGAGGCATCTACACTGTTGTTAAGAGTAAAGCCTATGCTATGAAGGAGTTCTACAAGCACTACTTCCTTATAGGTCCTTATTTTCCAAAAAAAGCGATGATTGAACTTAATGAAAAGGAACCTCCTGAGCAATTAAAGAAAGCTTTTGAGGATGTAAAAAAGCAAGGAATTTCTTGTTATTATGGTACTTGGGATGTTGAAGGCTCTCCAGACACAGTATTAATTGACTTTAATTCTTTGATTAAAAGGAAAAACGATATCAAGAAAGAGTTATGGGAATCTCATAAGATAGATTCCATAAACTCGAAATGGGATTTTGAAGAGCCCATGATTTGGTCTTGGGCAGTAGGTATACTTCTATGTGCAATAGAGAGCCGTTTGCCAGATAAGAAGATTATAGGGCACTTCCATGAATGGTTGTCAGGGTTCGCTATATTTCACCTGAAAAAATGCAGGTCAAATGTAAAGACTGTTTTCACTACCCACGCAACCATGCTTGGGAGAGCCATGGCAGGCTCAGGAGAGGATATTTACAAGCTCTTGGAAACTATGAATCCTGAAGAAAGAGCTTATCACTATGGTGTTCAAGACAAATTCCTTACAGAGAGAGCCTCGGCACAGACAGCAGATATATTTACAACAGTCTCTGAGATAACTGCTTTAGAAGCTGAGAAGATACTTGGCAGAAAACCAGAAGTTATATTGAACAATGGTCTTACAATGAAGAAGTTCCCAACAATCGAAGAAACCTCTATGAAGCATCTCCTGACAAGAGAAAAAATAAGGGAGTTTCTAACATTCCACTTCTTTCCATACTACACAGTGGACCTTGAACACAATCTGATATTCTTCATCGTAGGAAGATACGAGTTCAAAAATAAAGGCATAGATACAATGATAAAAGCCCTTAAGAAGTTGAATGAAAAATTGAAGAAAGAAAAGTCCAAGAGAACAATATCTGTTTTCTTCTGGATACCTATGGAGACTCATGGAGTAAAAGTAGAAGTGCTGGAGAACAAGAATTACTATCGGCATATAAAGAACTACATACAATGGCACTCTCAAGATATTCTGAGAAAGATAGTTATGGATATAGTCACATCTAAAACACCTTCTGTTAAGAGCATGTTCACAAAAAGATTCTTGAAAGACTTAGAAAAAGACTTAATACAATTCAAGAGACACGGCAACCCTTTAGTATTAACACACAACATTTCAGATGAGAAAAATGACCCTATATTAACTGCTTTGAAACAGGCAGGATTGGACAACAAAAAGGATGATCCTGTTAAGACAATAGTTTACCCTGTTTATCTTGATGGAAATGATAGCTTAATCAACCTTCCTTATTATGATGCAATAGCAGGAAGCCATTTGGGATTATTTCCAAGCTATTATGAGCCATGGGGATATACGCCACTAGAAACAGCAGCAATGGGTGTTGCTTCTCTAACAACTGACTTGGCAGGTTTTGGCAGGTTTATGGAGACTAAAATCCCAGATCCAAAAGATAAGATAAGGGGTATATACGTATTAAAGAGATTTAACCTGACAGAAGAGCAAGTAGTCCATGACATGTTTAAAACAATGTATGAATTCGCAAACTTATCACACGAGGACAGAGTTAAGAACAAAGTAGTGGCTAAAAGCCTAGCAAACTATGCTGACTGGAAGAGTTTTGTGCCGAACTATATTGAAGCGCACAATCTTTCTTTGAAAGATTAGCTACTTAATGGTGGTGAAAAATAGAAAGATTTAAATATTGTTTCTTATTGCTATAAGCATGAATGGAGATAAAACCCTAAGAGAAGAGATTTTAACTTTCTATATGGAACAAGCCCCAATAATGGGCGGTATAGCATTGAAATATTTTGGAAATATAAACGATTCTCAAGTTGTCAAAAAAAAAGGACATCTTGATGATCCTGTTACAATTGCTGACACTGAGATAAGTGATCATATTGTTTCTTCTCTGAATAAAGAATTTGGAGAAAGAGTTATTTTATTGTCAGAAGAATCTGCAAAAAACTTTGGCTATAAAAGAGCTATTTCTAATGAAAAAATACCTATTTTGGTTGTTGATGAATTAGATGGAACTTTGAATTTCACAAAAGAAAAAGAACATTTTAGTATTTTATTGGGTATGGCTGAAACCTGGCGCAATGGATATGAAATGACAGCCGGAGTTATATATAAGCCTCTGACAAGAGAGTTTTACTTTGCAACAATTGATTCTGATGCTATGCATATAACTGAAGACGGTGAAAGAGAAGTCCTGCAAACTTCGAGAAATACTAATTTTTTACAAGGCAAAACGTCTGTGAATGTAGCAATAGGCAGACAGACATTTCCAGTTGATTATCCTGATGAATACCTAAGAATCGCTGATATTATGAAGGCTTTCCAAAATGACAATGTGGAACAAGTTAAAGCCAACAGCAAATTTTCAGCAGGGCTAGAGATAATGGATGTTGCTTCAGGAAAAGTTGATGTTTATCTCTCTGCCAAGGCAGCTAATTGGGATTATGCAGCTGCTTCATTAATACTGGAGCAGGCAAATGGATGCTCATATATCGCCAGGAAAAGAGTTCAACTGACAACACCTATGTCTTGGACTCTTCAAATGGATAAACCAGCAGCATACTATCCAGGTTTATTCACCAATGGACATATTGATACTAGTTTCTTTAAACATATGAAACAATACTTGTCTGAGCAAAAATGAAACTCACACATTCCGAGGTTGAAAAATTAATCTCAAAATATCCAGTTGGCAATCTGGTTTCTTTTGAGAGGATAAAGCAGGGTTTCATGAACTATAGCTACATAATAACTACAGATCAGGGCAGGTTTGTTCTTAGAATAAGCAAAAAAACCAAGAAAAAGAAGGATAGGCTGTTTGAGATAGGAATGGTGAATCATCTGCAGGGTTTTCCTGTTCCTTATTATATCAAGGACAACAGAAATCGTTATATCAATACTTTCAAAGGCCATCATTACTCCATATACTTATTCCTTAATGGCTCAATGCCGAAGAAAACGACAAAGAAGCTTTTCAAACAAGTAGCTTTCTTCCTGGCAAAGTTCCACAACAAGATAAACTCATTTGAATCCGGTATTAACAGGTTTTCATGGTATTCTTTTACAGATGAAAGAGCAGATGAATTCGAGAAATACCTTCTAAAGGAAATTCCTGAATATGAATCCGAGATATTATATCTCAAAGAAGAGCTTCTCAAGAACAGATTGCCTGAAAACCTGCCATCTGGAGCCATACACTGTGATGTGAAAAGGGAGAACATACTTGTTCATAATAGGAACCTGTCAGGAGTTGTTGACTTTGACAATTGCCAGATAGGACCATTCCTCCTTGATTTGGCTATTGCTATAAATTGGTTCTGCACTGACTGGAAAGGCTTGGATTACAGAAAAACAAGAAAATTTCTTAAATTCTATGAAAAGTACAGAAAACTAAGCAACGAGGAGAAAAAGAGTATCTTCAGAGCAATAAAATACGCATATCTGAGCCATGAGTTTGTCGACTACTATGTTTTTGCTAAGGGAATTATAACTCATGACTACTTCCAGTTTGGAAGAAAGTTCTTCCTGCCTGCAGCAAAGAAGATGAACAGAAAAAAATTCAAAAAATACACTGAATCAAGATTTTTCTTTTTCTAGAATTCCTCTTTAACTCTATCAAAAACTTTGTATGGGTCAGAGGCGATAACATTCGAACCTGCAAAGATCTCCATGCCACCAATATCAACTGTGTTGTTTGAAAGACTTCCTCTGTCCACTAATCTTGCAATAACAGGCATGTTCCAAGAATTATCTAATGGCTGAAGGTATATGCCTATATTAAAGCTCTCAACACCCATCTCAAGATATGCTTTTAGAGCTCGATAGATGGCCTCTGAGCAGTTTTTGATACTTTTAGAGATAATAATCATTTCCTTCTCTTTTACAGGCGTCAAATAGGTTAATACTCTGTTATTTTTCTTTTCAAAAGCCAAACCAACTGATTTATGAACTCTGTATATATCATCGTGGTAATCTGATTTGAAAACTTTGCTATAACCTTCTGCAAACCTCCTCAAACTTTCGATTCCTCCGTAATGTCTATTCTTTGCCAGCACTATTTGCATGTGACCATGAGCAATGCTTGCAGCAGCTTTCCATAGACAATTCCACATGATGTATGGATATTTCCTTTCAGGATATTTCTTGTAACCTTTCTTTATCCATTTCTCAGCTATTTTTAAGTAGTCTTTGACATCTGATAAGCTGAATTTTAAAGGGTTATGTTCTTTGAAGATAACTAAACCGTGAAGTGCATCGTATTTTGCAATATTACTGCCAGTTACACTTCTGCTTCCCTTCACTCTTCCAAAGGTGTCTTCAGCAGTTCTAGTATTTGGATTGCAGAAGTCTCCTCCTATTTTTTCCTTTATAAATTTTTGAGTGTTCTCGTTTTTATTTGCCTCTATAGGTCTCATAGCCCTTAACTCATTGAACAAGGCAGACTCACAGGTAACATTGTTATCAACTCTGACAATCTTCTGATTCTCAACAGCTCTGACAGAACCAAACCTGGAGATAACCCATTCCTTCATCTCTTTAGGAATCTTTAAAGCTCCTACATCCTCTGTGACAGTGTAAATCCTTGAAAATAAATCTTTGTCTTTCTTAGAGAGGTTCATTACATATTTAGAAAGTGATAATATGCTATTCATGAGTTGGTTCATGACTTAAGAGATTTAAATAATTTTTGCTAACTATTCATATCTCAAAGATTCTGCTGCTTCCTGTTTTGAGGCTTGGATTGCTGGAGCCATACCAGCACCTGCACCTGTTATTGTTGCAAATAGAAGTGAGCCGATAATCAAGACTAGTGGGAATGCTGGTTTCAGGAAGCTGTAGCCTGCCTGGGCAACTGCAAAGCCTGCAAGGCTTGAGATTCCATATCCAACCAAGATGCCAGCAATCCCTCCTATTAATCCTAGAACTCCTGCTTCAGCGACGAATATTATCAGGATATCACTGTTCTTCGCTCCAATAGCCTTCATTATACCGATGTCTTTTGTCCTTTCAAGAACAGATGTATACATTGTGTTCATAATGTTAATACCTGATACAAAGACAGAGACAAGCGCTATCATAACCAAGACAGCGTTCAAGACCCGCATTATATTAGTGAACATCTCTATCTGTTCTTGGAAAGTCTGAACAAAGAAATCCTCCTTACCTTTTTCTTGGTCTTTGAATTTTCTTAGCTTCTCAAAAACTTTCTCGCTTAATGCTTTTGGATCCTCTCCTGGCTCTACTCTTGCCATTATCCACTCATAACCCTGCTCTTCTCCAAGAAGCTCTTCAACACCTTCATAAGTCATGTAGATGTTTGAATCGTCCTGTGGATTACCTACAGATTCAAAGAAGCCAACAACCTCGACTTGAACATCATTCACCAGGATTTTCTCTCCGAGTCTTATTGATTTCTCAAAAATCTTATTTGGTAACTGATAGTTATAACCGAGAATGACTTTTAGTTTGTCACCTTTTTTCAGCATCCTGCCTGAATACAGGTCAACAGTCATCAATTCTAGAAATATTTCCTTTTCTTCCTTCTCTGTTGTAAAGCCCATCAAGAACAAATATTTTGGTTTAGTGTCCTCATCAGGCTGTATCTTTGCTGATTGAATCATTAGACCTGTTACATCTCTAACTCCTTTAACATTGGCTATGAAATCAACATCATCCTGGCTCATCTGTTTTTCAGGAATTGATATGCCCCCAAAACTCTTAGGTTGTATTACAAGTTTGTCCACTCCCATCTCAGTTGAGATTTCTGTAACATACTTTGACAAACCCAGTCCAAAACTTATCAGAGTGAAGATGGCCATTATGCCTATCAATATAGATAGAACTGTCAGAAAGGACCTTGTTTTTCGTGTGAAAAGGCTTTTCACCGAGTGTATTATTAGGTCTGAATTCATTTTAACTCCTTAATGCATCTACAGGATTAAGCTTTGCTGCTTTAAGTGCAGGAACTAATCCTGATATTGTTCCGACGATGAATGAAAAAAACAGTGATCCGACAACCAAACCTATGCTAACATCTGCATTTATCAAACCGCTACCCAGAGTTGCCTGACCTACAAAAGCAAGTCCTTTTGCCAGCGAAACTCCTAGCACAATTCCTATTATTCCTCCGACTGCCCCTAAGAATCCTGATTCAATGAAGAAGAGCGTAAATATTGTTCTGTTCTTTGCTCCTATTGCTTTCATTATGCCTATGTCTTTGGTTCTCTCAAGCACAGAAGTGTACATTGTGTTGGTTATTCCTATGCCTCCGACAATAAGAGATATTGCTGCTATCAGATAAACAAATAATTTCACTGCAAAAAGTGTTGAGTTAATGGTTGACAATGCTGCTTGAGCTGTTTCGACACCAAAGTCTTCTTGTCCAAGTTTTACATCCCTCTCTTTTCGAAGAACTCTCTCAATATCTTCTTTTGTTTTGCTAATACTGACTCCTTTTTTTACTTGTGCAGCGATTGCATCTAAATCCTCTCTATCGACTTCGAATATTTCTCGCATTTGATCATCATTCATGATAATAGTGTTGTCTACCACAAAGCTTCCTTTTTTCTTCAAAACTCCAACCACTTCGAATTGCTGATCTTCTATGTATACGCGAGAACCTGATTGCACTGGTTTTCCAAATTTATCACTGTCTGCAAAATTGTCTCCGACCATGACCTTATTTCTCTCACCAGGATTAAGAAGTCTGCCCCTATCAACTTCAAAATTCAGGAGATCAATCATATGTTCTCCCCTCTCACCTTCAGGAAGACTGGCTATTATGGAGATATCAACTCTATTATTGAATTCCACAGTTCCTGTTTCAATTATTCTTCCAACCGTGAACTCCACTCCTTTCACACGTTCAATAGCCTCAAGTTGAGATGTTGTGAGAGGATCGGTTACTCCTGTTCCTGGCGGTCCATAATTATTTCCTGTGGCAGTTATGGTGAGAACATCTGCTCCGATAATGTCAAATTGTGACTCTATAACATTAGAAAGGCCTTCCCCAAGGCTTATTAGGGATACAACTGCAGCTATTCCTATGAATATTCCTATCATTGTTAGCCATGAGCGGAGCTTTCTTCTTCCCAGACTCCGCAAGGCCATGACTATGTAGTCAGAAAGCATTCTATTGATGTTTTTTCTTTTTTCTTCTCCTGTATATTATGAATGCTACTACTGCTACAACAACTATAACTACAAGGTAAACTACACCTTTTCCGTTTGATGTACCTAATTTTTCACCACTGTGAACCTTTAGCTTTAATGTAAGGTCTTCCTTGTAGTAGTTGTTATTGTTGTCCATGTACTCTAGCTCCAAAGGAATTTCAACAGTATCTTCTCCTTTGAACAGAATCTTGAAGTCAACTGTTTCAAAATCGTCAGAGTCAAGATTTCCGATGTACTCCTCATTACTGGATGAAAGAATCTCAAACTTATCAGTCTCAGAGAGTTTCATATTCATCAATTTTACATCATTTAATCCTTTGTTGACGATTTTTAACACTATGTCGCCAATTCTTTTCTCTGCTAGAAGAGTTGTGCTGTCTACAACGACTTTTATGTCTGGCTTGCTGTTAACAATGACTCCAATCAAATCCGATTTACTATACGCTGTACCAACATTGTCATAGTATGTTATGTTAACAGGCACTTTGTAAATCTTTGATTCTGCATCTGGAAATGCAACGATGTCAAAAGTGAATGAATGTTTCTTACCTGGATTCAGCTGATATAAGCTTTTCTCAGAAGCTGAATTGAAAGGAGCAAACGGAAGAGTTGTTGATGACAAATCCAGCTTTACTTTTATATCTGATAATGTTGAGTATGCAAGATTCTCTAGTTCAAGTTTTATTGTTCCGCTACTGCCAGGAACTATCTCTGCAGGTTCAACAACTATTTTTTCAATTGAAAGAACCGCTTCCTGTGTCTGCACGCTTATCTCTAATTTCTGTTCAGTCCAGACCTCCTGGTTTGCATCTATGTTATATCTGACTTTGAGCTTGTTTGTGCCTTCAATAGCATTTTCATCCACTTTCAAGTCGAATTCAGCAACATGAAAGCTTCCTCCACCAAGTAGACCTACATACTCTTGGTTTGTTTTCCCAGGGTCAAGGCTGAACGGGTACTCAGGATCTATCTCTAAAATAACATTTTGTGCAGTTCCTGTTCCTGTGTTCTCTAACTTGATAAACACTGTTGTGTATTTACCTGGCTCTGCAGGCTGGGGCTCATACTTCATCAATGTAGCCGTTAGATAAGGTCTATCAACAGCCGATACGATGTTAACCATCAACAATAAAACCATTGCCACTAAAATTGTTGTCTTTCTCATTTTTTTATCACCTTTTTAAGTTTTTTACGATTATACCATCCTTTAAGTACTCCATTCTATCGGATTGTTCAGCCACTTTTCTATCATGAGTGACCATGACTATAGTAGTGCCTTTTTCCTTGTGAAGTCTTTTCAGGAAGTCCAGTACTCTCTCGCCTGTTTTACTGTCCAGGTTGCCAGTAGGTTCATCAGCAAGCACAACCTCTGGACTATTTGAGAGTGATCTTGCAATAGCAACTCTCTGTTGCTGGCCGCCGCTCATTTCAGTTGGTTTATGATCCATCCTATCTCCCAATTCTACCATTTCAAGCAGTTGTTCTGCTTTTTTCTCTCTATCCTCACTTTGAATATCTTGAAAGGTCATAGGCAGCTTAATATTCTCTTTTGCAGTAAGTGTGTTTAACAAGTTGAAAGTCTGGAAAATAAAGCCTATTTTCCTGCCTCTAATCTGAGCGAGGTTTGATTCACTCATATGAGATATATCTTTGCCTGATAGAAATATCTCTCCTTTTGTAGGAACATCTAAGCATCCAATCATGTTCATAGCAGTGCTTTTTCCGCTTCCAGATGGACCCATTATCGCGAGAAATTCTCCCTTAAACACTTTAAGTGTTAATCCTCGTAGTGCGTGCACTTGAATTTCTCCCATTTGATATGTCTTCCACACATTCTTTAGTTCAATTATTATTTTTTTGCTCATTTTTTTTTGATATTATTAAGTATCTCTCAGATATTTAAATGTGTTGCTAAATAATGTTTTTTCATAATATTTTTATAAACCAGATGGAGAAAGAAACTCAACAAACTGCATTGCAGTAATCACAACTAAAGCTTCCAAGAGCAAAACAAGACTTCTCATCACCTTTTTCGTCGGTGAATGAGCAGCATTCTTTCAATTCGTCCTTTTGGATTTCTATGTTTTCATCATAGTTAACGATTTTTTCTTTTGGTTCAAAAATAACCTTTCCAGATAAATCATTGAATCCAGCATATTGATGATCAACTTCTATGTTTAGAACTAATAAAGCGGCTATTGCCAATGCTGTGTAAAGAATTATTTTTTTCATTCTTAAAAAATATTATTTTAAGTTTTTTAAATTTTTTCTTTTAATAAATAATTCCCACAACCACTCTTTTTATCTGGCTAAATCTTACCTTTCCAGGATATGTTCTTGAGTTGTTATCGTCTTTCATTATTGCATACAAGCCTTCATCATCAATGCATATAGACACTACACGATGGAGGATAGTTCCTTCGGAGTACTCTGATAACTGAAACTAGATATCAACTCCAATCACTGCTCTCACACCAAGTCCGATAAGGAATGATAGAGCAGCTACACCTAAGCTGATAAGTGCCATCTCCCAGAATCTCTTCTTGAAGGAGTAATCCTTTGCAACAGAGATGTAGAAGTTAAATATTAATATGATTATAATTGCATTCACAAGAGTCGACCCCAAAGCAAAGAAATGATTCTTCAATATGAAGTATGGGATTATCAGGAATAAAGTCGTGAATATGTAAGCTATGCCTGTATAAACAGATGCTTTGAAAGGATTCTTACCTCCTTCTGTCTTTGTTGATAAATATTCTGATGCAGCCATAGAGAAAGAAGCTGCTATTCCAGTGATTAAACCAGCTACACCAACAATCCTCGTATTCTGGAAAGCAAATGTTAAACCAGCAATTGCACCAGTAAGTTCAACAAGTGCATCGTTCAAGCCAAGAACAACTGAACCTACATATTGTAGTTTTTCCTCGTTAATCATAGCTATTAATTTTCTTTCGTGTTCATGTTCTTCTTTCTCAAGTTTTCCAACTTCAGGAATGACTTTTGCAATTTTGTTGTAATTCTTCTGAGCAACATCCTCGCTGCTTTCCATAAGTTTTATTCCAAAAGTCAAGCCAAATATTTTTGAAACAAAATAGTAGAGCCATATTATGAATTTCTTTGGATTAACATCTCTCTTTGTGTAGGACTTCCAGAAGCTATAATGTCCTAATTCATCATTAGAAATATGTTCAAGTATTTTTCTATTCTTAGAATCTTTTGTTGATTTAGCCAGTTTCTTGTAAATAAAGTGTTCTGTGATTTCACTTCTCTGAGCATTAAGGATTGCAAGTTTTGTTTCTTCGTCTATCATTTTACATTTTAAGGATTCTTCGAGTTTTAAAGTTTTTCGTTAGTTAACAATTTCATAAAAAATAAATATATCCTATGTTAAGATAGTAATTATGAGAGTTTTACCGCTAGTATTCATTTTTGCTATGCTAACAGTAATAGTCGTGCTTCTTAATATCGCATTTCATAATCAAGTGAGTATTCCTATTAAGGTCTCGAGTGCTGCTGAGAGATTGTCACCTTCTGATCATATAAAAGAGGAGAACGTACATATTTATGATGATAGAGTTATTATTGATATAAAAAATCCTCAATGGGCTGAGTTTATAGACACTAATTCTATGGATCCTATAATCGATGAATACGCAAATAGCATCCAGATAATACCAATAGAACAAGAAGAGGTTCATATTGGTGATATTGTATCATACGAATCAGAGTATGCGACTGGGACTATAATTCATAGAGTAGTCTCTATTGGAGAGGATGATTTAGGTGCATATTATTATCTAAAAGGAGATAATAATATTTTTAGAGACCCGGGCAGGGTTCGCTTTGACCAAATAAGGAGGGTTACCGTTGGAATCATATACTAAGATAATAATTGGCCTTGGAGTAATAGTGATATTATTAGGTTCGTATGTCTTCTTTTCAGAAGCTCTGCACCAATATTTGTTGAATAACAGAGATGAGGAAAGGCTTATAATTCCTTCTGAACAATTGAAGAAATGTTGTGAGTATGCAAATGAAGAAGGAAATCAAAAAACTTGTAGTGTTTTTCAAGAGTATTCTTGTGATAAGTGCAATTCAGTTTGTGGATGAGTCATAAGAATAATAATGCTAATAACAATTTCAAAGCGTTAATAACCACTAAAAGGACAATCGCGTAAATAAACAACCTTACAGCATCCCTTAAGACGTTTTGGAAATGTTTTCCGAATATTTTTTCTGAAATAACTGCTTTTGAAAGAATACCCCCTGCAGTTGAGGTGATTATGAAAACAAAGATCAACGGAAGGACATAAATTATGAGGGTTGCTAATAAGAACAAAGTAAATCCGAAAAATGACTCGAAGAATCTCAACAGGTAAATCAGGGTCGTGGATAGAATAGAAGCAGCAGCGATTATCAGGAATATTCCTCCACTACCATAAAAGAATGATAATAGAAAGCTCACCACCATTATTAGGAGGTCGTTTATTAAAGAGGATACTATAACTCCCGAGATACTATCATCGATAACTCCTAGGCTTTCCTGATTCTTAACAACCCAACTGCTTTGAAATTCAAAAGCTGTTGCAAAGAAATCTTGGTTGTAGATAGTAGTTAATTGTAAGATTAAGAACGCAAAGAAGATTCCTAAGAACAAGAAGAAGTAAGTCTCGAAAACAAATTTATGATTCTCGAAAATCTTTTTGAGTCTTTTTTCACGAACAATTACCTCCTCTTTGCGAAACAATCTCATGAGGACAGGCATCAAAAGCATGGTGATAACTAACAGGGTTGCCAAGGAGTCAGCGTTAAATAGAATCAAAGACGTTAGAAATCCAACTATTGTTACTATGAAACCAAAGAATATGAAGTTTAACTTTCTACGAGCCAATCCCTGCTTGAAGAATAATTCATCAATCATAAGATGTTAATGAGGATTATTATTATTTAATTTTTTCCTTTATTGAAAAATAAGTTTCTGCCAGATTATGAAATTTCATAATTTACTCCATAAAACATCGAAGTCTTTCTTATAACCGTCATAAATCTCCTTGTTTTCTATCTTTATTAGGAATGGCTTGTCTTTCAGAACTTGTATTATAACTTTTTCTTTGAAGATGAATGTTGTGGCGTAGTTCTCTGCTTCTTTTGGCAGATATTTGATATTTATTTTGAATTTTGCTAATGGTGTTTTCTTCAGTGATTGATTAGCTATTACCTTTGTATTCCCGTATAGTTCTATGTCTTTCACTATGTGTCCTGCACTATATTTTAGGTATTCAAAGATTAATCCTGTTGCATTGATAACTCTCAAATCATCTGATCTTCTTATCTCATCGAAGATTACTTTCATACCTTCTAATCCTTCGTATATTGCTACATTTTTGAAACTTTGGGGAGTTACTTTTATTTTGTTTATTTCTGAGATTAAATCTTTTGCTAGAGTTTCTTTCTCTTTGATTGATGATAGTAGTGCTTCTGGTTTTGCAACTACATATAGCCTTATCTTGTCCTTGTGAATATAGGTTACTAAACCTTTCTCTACTAATTGTTGCAAGACATTGTAAGTTACTGTCCTGTTCGTTGCTGTTTGTTTAGCTATTTTATTAGCGGTTGATTCTCCTGATTTAACAAGCGCCAAATAGATGTGAGATTCTTTCTCAGATAATCCTATTTTCTGTAATTTCTCAAGCATTGTTCTTAGTAAGTCTTTGTTTTTTATAAAGGTTGTCGTATAATATGACAACTTATCTTTATATATTTGTTTTGATTACCTTCAGTTGATAAGAATGTCAATCAAATCAAAGTTGAAGAAGCTCGGTTACTTATGAGTTTCATTGCTGCTAAGAATTCTGTGATTTTAATGAGAGGGTTTTAGGATAATGACAAATATAGAAAGGAATATTGCAACGTTATACACATGTTTGTATATAACAAACGAATGCATTAATGACTGTGGTTACTGTGGTTTTAGAAAGAGCAATGATAATTTAGAAAGGATTACTCTAACAGAGAATGAAATTAGAGAAGAAGCCATTGCAATAAGAGAATCAGGAGTTAGAAACGCGATAATCATAGGCGGAACGTTACCAGAAGGAGACTATAAAGATTTGATTCTTGCAAGCACTGAAACAGCTGTTGAAGAGAATTTGATTCCTTGGATAGAGTTTGAGAATCTATCCTATGAAACACTAAAGGAACTCCATGATATTGGTTCAGATCATTTTGTTCTCTTTCAAGAAACTTATAATAGAGAGCTATATGGAAAACTGCATAAGAAAAGTCCTTTGAAAAATGATTATGACTTAAGATTGCAGAAAATTGATGAAGCTATTGAAGCAGGTTTTAGTAATATTGGTATAGGTGCTTTATTCGGACTAAATAAAAATTACACATTTGAGGTTGAAGAGCTTTGTAAACACACAGAAAATTTGCAAGATAAAGGAGTGAATGTGATAGTTTCAGTACCTGCCTTGAATCAAGCAAATATCTCTTCTGAAGAGTTATATAAAATTACTTCTCAGATTCGCATTGCCTTGTCGGGTGTTTCTATAGCTCTGAGTGGAAGGGAAAGGCATCGTGATGCTTTATTTTCTTTGACTGAATATATTGGAACTGGAGGAGTGACTTTTCCTGGCGGCAGAACAATTCATAAAGGTTCTGAAGAAGTCTTAAAGCAGTTTGATTTAGGGGATACTAGAACTCCGAAAGAGATTATTGATTTGTTAAAATCTTTGAATATAGAAGTAAAGTAAGCCCCCGACGGGAATTGCACCCGCGACCTGCAGATATCTTGCTGAGCTACAAGTCTGCCGCAATAGCTACTATGCTACGGGGGCATGTTTGTTGAGACTTTTTGTGTCTTTAAAAAATTTTCTTAGAAAGCGTACACAATTAGAGCGCAGACCACTCCGACCACAAATCCAACTGCAACCTGTAGTGGTGTATGACCGACTCTCTCTATTAGTTTATGATGAAGTATGTTATCTTTTTCCATCACAATGTTGAGCACTTCTGCTTCTTCACCTGTTTCTCTTCTAACTATCATAGCGTCGTTCATCACAATTAACGAGAATAAGGCACAAATCACGAAGTAGTATGATAACCCTGTCTCTATTAGCATGCTCGTTGTCAAAGCAATAGCTGTGGCTGTGTGTGATGATGGCATTCCACCATTCTGCAAGTAGGATGAGAGGTTCCATCTACCACTTTTTTTGTGGTTTATTATGAATTTTGATGTCTGGGCTACTAGGAATGCCAAAACAATGCTTGTTACAATTTTTCCAATCATGGTAGTTTCTTAAACCTCATGTTGATAAGACCCCATTCGATGAATAACACAACCATTGCTATCAGCATGAGCCCGGGGGTGAGGTTTGTGTGTAGCAATGCTTTGTCTGCGTCTTCTGAAATCTCTTTGAAGGCTTCTATTAGTTTTTGGTTATCAGCTGCATGGTAGTACCTTCCGCTTGTGAGATTGCTTATTTCTTGAAGATTCCTCTCATTATATACAGTGCTTATATTATAATATTTCGGTATGTAGCCTATTGGTTGCTCACTTTCAGTTCCTGTTCCTATAGTATGGATTATGACGTGATTGTCCTGCGCATATGCTATGCTTTCCACTATTGAGTCCTCAATAAATCTTCCTATAGTGCTGCTACCATCTGTTATCAGGATGACGGTTTTTCCTTTCTCTGAATCTGCAAGAAGGTTTGATGATGTGATTATTGCTCCCGGAATATCTGTTCCTCCTGCTTTGGCGATAATTATCTCTTCTATAGAATTTTTTATATCAAGCCTATTCCTCGTAGGTAGTTTGTTTATGAATGTGACTCCTGAGAATGTAACCAGTCCTATCTTTGCATCTGATCTTAGCAAATCAACGAACTTTGTTGCATGGTCCTTTGCTGCTTCAAGTCTTGAAGGATACAAGTCTTCTGCAGTCATTGAGGCACTGGTATCTATTGCTATGACGAAGTTGTTCTTGTTGCTTTCTCCTTCATACCAGAAGACTGATCCTGACACTCCGAAGATAACAAATAAAAGTATCAGTGTTCTTGTGATTAGAACTGTTAAATTCTTCGTCAGTAAACCTTTGCCTGTGACTCTCTTTATTGTCTCAAAGTTCGCAAACTTCAAGGCTTTTTTCTTAGAATGTCTTAGAAGGTAGAAGTGTGTTATTATCATTAGAGGTATGCTTAGGAGAAACCATAGATATGTTGGGTTGTTGAATGTTATTTCAGCCAAAAATTCACCTCAAAATTTTGGCTGGAATCCAAAAATCTTTTTTTGATTTTTGTTATTTCAGCCAAAATTTCACCTATTCTCTCATTTTCATAATTATTTTAGCTCTTAGTCGGATATATTTCAGCAGTGGTTTGAGAAAGTCTTCATCTGTGGCTACTGATATGAATCCTGCTTTCGCTGTTTGAAATCCTTGTTTTATTTCTTCTTCCTCTTTTGCTGCCATTTCTTTGTATAATTTTGCGTAGTCCTTTGTGTCTATTCGCAGTCTTTCCCCTGTGTATGGGTCTTCTAGAAGGAACTGTCCTGCGTCTTCAGGTATTTCCCTATCTCTTGGGTCTCTCACCATTATTCCAAGGATATCAAAGTTGGTTGAAAGCATCCTTACATAGCGATCCCATCCCTCTTCCATTCCTATGAAGTCGGATACTATGACTATGAGGCTTTTCTCTCCTAGCAAGGCTCTTGTTTCCATAAGGACTTTTTTGATGTTAAATGCTCCTCCGTAATTCTCCGGATTTGTCAAATCCTGAAGTATCCTGTAATAATTTTTTGTGCCGCTTTGAGGGATATTCTTTGTTATCAGATTGTTTGTGAACATGCCCATTCCTACCTTGTTACCGGTGTTCACTACTGAATAGACTATTGAGAATACAAGTTCTGCTGCATATTCACATTTTAGCTTCTCTGTTGACGAGAATAACATGCTATCGCTGACATCGAATAACAAGTATATCTGGAAGTTTCTATACTCCTCATATTCTCTTATAAGAGTTTCTTTTGCTCTAAGAGTTGCTGACCAATCAATCAGACTTGCGTCATCTCCATAAACATATTTTCTGAAACCTGTGAACTCAATTCCTCTTCCTTTTGAAGAGGCAGCTAGTTCTCCTTCTAGGATTTTGCTTAGCATTTTCCTCCTTACCTGAAATTCAGGCTTCTTTATTTTACCTAGAAAGTCTAGCTTCAACTCTTTTACAACCATTTTTTAGAGTATAGGTGCTTTATTCAGTACTTCTTTTATTATGTCCTCTGGTTTTATATTCTCTGCTTCTCCCTCAAAGTTCACGAGTATTCTATGCCTCAATACATTGTATGCTATGTCTTTCACATCTTGTTGTGTAACATAGGACCTTTTTTTTAGAAGCGCGTGTGCTTTTGAAGCTATGAATAGACTTATGCTTGATCTCGGCGATGCACCATATTCGATATATTTCCCTGTTTCAATACCATATTTTTCTGGGTAGCGTGTAGCGTCTGTCATTCTTATTATGTACTTCTCTATCTTTTCATCGCAGTATATTTTTTTCACTAGCTCTTGAGCGTTTGTTATTTCCATAGTTGATAATATTGGCATCAAGTTGTAGTCTTCGAATCTTCTGGTAGTTATATTAGTGTTAAGTATCTTTAATTCTTCATCAGTTTTTGGATATGATATAATCACTTTGTATATGAATCTGTCGACCTGTGCTTCTGGTAGCTTGTATGTTCCTAGTTGCTCAATCGGGTTCTGTGTTGCCATGACTAAGAACGGATGCGGTAGTTTGAATGTTTCCTTTCCTATTGTTACTTGGCGTTCTTGCATTCCTTCAAGCAGTGCTGACTGTACTTTTGGTGGTGACCTATTAATCTCGTCTGCTAACACAAAATTTGAGAATATTGGTCCTTTCACTGTATAGAACCCTTTTCCTTCTTCATATGTGGTGATTCCAAGTATATCTGTTGGTAACAAGTCTGGTGTGAACTGGATTCTTGAGAATGCACTACCTGAGACTTTTGACAGGGCTCTTACAAGCAAGGTTTTACCTGTTCCAGGTATTCCCTCAACCAGAACATGTCCGTTTGCAAGGAGGGCTTCAAACAGTGAATTCACTATATCTTCCTGTCCTATAAGTATCTTTCCTATCTCTGCTTTTGCTTTGTTAATCTTCTCATTTAATTCTTTAACATCTTTCTCTAACTCTTTGTTTTCATGAACCCTTTTTTTCGTTACTTGTACCATGTATTTCTTTTAATTATACTCTATCTATAAAAACTTTTTTGGCCTACTGGAGAAGAGTAACTTAAAAATCGAATATTTTAAATATTTGAGCGCTTATAAGTTTTTGATATGGTAGAGGGAAAAATAGGTGAGATTCAAGCTAAAGCTACACTGAGACGCGATGTTCTAAGGGATATAAACTACCTGTCTACTAAAGGGTTGATTTCTGATAATGAGGTTTATTATCTTATTAAGAATTTTTTGAGAAATTACCTTCGTCTTGATTATGAGTTCACTAAAGATGAGCTTTTTGAAGAACTGAAGAATGTTTATCTTCCTTATAATATCAGGTCTGATTTTTTCAAGTTTATAGAGAAGGTTTTTATGTTTGAGTATTCGCAGGTTAGTTATTCTGATGAGGATTTAAAGACTTTTCTAAATGAGTTTAAAAGTTATATAGATTACTTGCTTGTCTCCACCCAAGAGAGGAGTAAAAGAGTTGGCTCTGTTGTTTTTAAGAGATGGAAGGATAGGACTCTTGACTATTTCAGGAAGTTTAGAAAGCATGATGTTAAAAAGGATGATTTGCAGGAAAAGGAAGTTCCTCATCTTAGTTTGGAAGTAATGAGCCCTGTCATGGCGAATCATGTAGAGATTAATAGTTTGCTTGAGAAAATCTATTACAGTCTTTATAATAGTGACTTAACCAGTGCGACTGACCTTTATCAAAAAGTTGTTTCTTTGTACAACACTCTTCCGCCTGAGGAGAAAGCTAGTTATTATGAAGTGCTTAATTCTGTTTACGATTCGATTAAGAAATCTGGTCTTTCTTCTTGAAAAGAGTATATCCGCCTGCTACTATTAGTCCAGTTATTCCTATTATTAGGAGGTAGATTAAGTATTCTTTCTTTATTGGGAGATGTATCTTTCTGAACCTTCTTGGGCTTTCTTTTATCTGCTGTTCTTGACTTATTAGGTATTTGCAGCCGTTTATCACAGAGTTTACTAATTCAATAGCTTTTTGTAGTTCACCTTCCCTTGCTTTCTCTTCTGCTTTGTTTAGTACTTCTCCAAGTTCCTGGCATTCCTTGTTCTTCTGTAATAGATCCCTTGCAAATTTTATTAGTGTTCTTACTTGTGCTCCTGTAGTGCTTTGTTCTATTGAGTTTAGGTATATCTTTGCACTGTCCACATACGGTGGTTCTGTAACATTTGCAAGCACTAGTATCTCGTATACTCCTCCAACTCTGTAGTTAGAGACTGTCATAACAGTTTTTGTGACTTCTCCAGGTTCAATCTTGAAGAAGTTTTGCCTTTGGAATTTTACAGTATAGTTCAAGCTAGTGTTTGCTGTCTTAAAGTCTAAGCGCACTCCATATACTGTTTTGTTCCATGTATTGGTGACTGTTAATGGAATCTCTATGGTGTTGTTCTCATATACAGTCACCATGTCTGGAAGTATGATATCAATTGGTATGGGTTTTTCTATTTCTTCAGGCACTGGTATTGTTACTGTTTCAGTCACAGTCCTTGTTTTGGTTTTTGATCCTTGTATTATATCAACTGTTTCAGGGCTTTGTGAGGATAGAAGTGTGACGATGAGGAAGACAACATTGCTAGTTGCATTGAATTCTCCATCTGTCGCTGTGAATGTTACATTGCAGGTTCCATTTGCAGTTGCTGTTGCTTTTATTCCATGTCCGTATATCCATGTTTTATTGGTGTTGGAGTCTGTGAAGTTTGAGTATGGGTCTGACACGTTGATAGTTGCAAATCCTTGACATAGTGTTCCGTTCTCTCCTGTGGGAATACTATAAGTTATTGAGAAATTGCTTTCTCCAAGCTCTATGGTTCCGTCACCATCTTTATCAAAATCCGGGTCGTAGAATCCATAAGTATAACTTGCTGTCCACAAATCCTTGTTATCTACATTTCTGCTTCCTTCAACTGTTATGTTAGGTATCAACGAGTTTAATACTACAGGTCTATTAACATCTGTTACGTTTATACTCCAGATGAACGTATCATTTAGTGTTTCGTCAAATCCATCGACAACCACCAAACTAAGGTTGTGTGACTCTATGCTAAACGGACCTGCTTCGAAGAATCCGAATGTGAGATTAAGGGATTTATTGTTATCAATTAAACTTGCTGATGAGTTATAGTTCACAGTGGAGCTCGTGTTTAGTCTTATTCCGTCATAGTACCATTCATATGTTAGGTTGTCTGGGTTCTCATCTGTCGCTGTATGATTGAAAAAGATACTCCTGTTTTCAGTGATGTTGATATAAGTTGTCTCGTTTGAAGATGTTATGTTCCTCCACCCAAATACTGTTCCATTAGTGAACCATGGTTTTCCATATGGGTAAATGCTTGTTATGACAGGAGGTCCTGTTGTGTTATAGACTGTGAAATTGTACATGTATGTGTCTGAGTCAGAAGTGCTAGCTCCTGAGTAGTTCAAATAGTTGTCCTGTACTGTTATGTTAATACTGTAAGTCCCTGTTTGTAATAATGTGTTATTGACTAATTGTGTTGTGTTTATTATCAAGAATATGTCGTTTGTTTGATTGGTAATATTTGGGCTTATAGTGATATATTCTGTGAGGTTTTGGCTTTGATTGTTGTTAGCCCATGTAAATGTTAATCTTTCATATGAGTAATTCAAGTATGACTCGTTGTTTCCATTCAAGTTTAGATCCAGGTCAGACGCAGATATAGGTATTTTGTTGTTAGCTGGTTTGTTATAGTATAATGCTATAGGCGGATCTCGTGCTTCTATGCTTGTTATATTTGGTTCGTTATTAGTGTTGTTTATATATAGATACATCAAGCTTATGTTGCTGGCTCCTCTCGTGTCTGTTATTGTTATATTGAAAGTATGTAATCCCACCATATCTTGTGTTGCATTAAATAGAAGTAATCCTTCATTTGATACATTGAATGTGTCTGAGTCATCTGAGAAGTTTGCTACTGAATCACCTGTGACGGCGTTAGGATCACTTGCATATTGGCTTAGGTTTATGTTGCAGCTTGATGGATTGTTTAATGAGTCAAATTCGTAGCAGGTAAAGTTTAGAGTTTGGTTGAACAGTGGCGGATCATTTGGTCTTACTTCTAATACCATGATGCTAGTGTTGCTGTATCTCGTTGTGCCGTTGTCAGTCACGTTGATTAGGAAGGAGTAATTACTTGGGGTTATGTTCATATTTTGAGAACTAATATTTATCAATCCAGTACTGTTGTCTATGTAGTTGTTCAACCAACTATCGTTGCTTGTATATGTTAATGATTCATTGAAGGAATCCAAGTTGGGGTCATATGTTACTAATAAGTCGGGGTCTGTAACGTTTATCTGATATATGAATGGTGCTAGTTCATAACCAGTTAGGTTATTGATGTAATTGTTATTTAAGAGATCATTCGGATGCGAACTGTAGTTTTCTATGACTGGAGGGTCATTAACATTTGATATGTTCAGATATATATTTGTTGAGTTTGATGCTCCAAATTGATCAGTTACTGTAACAGTTATATTTCTACAAACTATATGGTCGTTTGTTAATGTTCTAATCCATGTTCCGTTTCCATAGCTTGTGAAGTTTTCTCCATCCCAAGTCACATTTGTAGTGGTAGTTACATTTGTCCATGGATTAGTTAAGCTACAAGAGCTTGTTATTGAAAAGTTAAGTGTATTGTTGTCATATATGTCAGTGGCGTTCATTGTTATGTTGTATAGTTGGTTCTGACTGGCATTAAAGTTGCTCACGTAAGTTATGTTTGGAACATGGTTTACTGGTAGTACTTCTAATGTGAAATTTGTTGTTATGTTTTGTGGTATTATTGTGTATGTTTCATTGTATGGAGGATTATCGGTTACATTGATGTAGATAGTGAAGTTTCCAACGTCTAGTGGTGTTGGTGTGCAGTTGAATGTTATTGTATTTGATGCGTTCGTATAACTGCAGAATGTCGGCTGTGAGATAGAAATGTTCATTGGAAAATTACCTTCTTCATCAGTGATTGTTATTGTGTTAGTCCAACTTTGGTCTTCGTTTATGGAATCATTTATAACATTACTCAAACCAGGCGCATCATTGACTGGTATGATTGTGAAATTAATTTTATTTTTTTGTGTTCCACTTGAGTGTTCATATTTGAAGGTTATTGTCTGGACTCCTGAAGTGTTTTTGTCTGTTCCTAAGTGCGAACTGTTTGGTGAGCATGTTCCTGATCCTGAATCAGTTCCTCCTCCTGAGCAGAAGCTTGTTGTTGGGGATACTGAGAATCCCTCTGTAGGATCATAGCTTGCTGTTGTATTCCACACAACGTTGTATGTTGAGTCTTCGTAGATTTCTTGTGTTTGGTTGGTTATCTGTTGGTATGAACCATTTATCTGAATATAAACCAACGGATCGTAGATGAGTTCTATAATGGCTGAATCTGTTAAAGTATTTCCTGAGCTGTTTGTTAGGATAACTGTACAGTTCCATATTTCTCCTTCATTTAATGCACTTGGTAGTAGGTTTGTGAAGTTTTCTAAGTTTCCAGAAGTCCATGTGGTGGAATCATAGAATACGCTGTTGTTATACCAAGTAACAGTTATGTTCTCAGTGTCTAATGAGTAGCTCCATTTGCATCTGAGTCCTCCACTCTTCCTGATTTGTGTTGCATTGTCGATAGTGTCTCCGTCTCCAATTCTTACCGGTTTGATAAATGAAAATGATTGAACTGATATGCTTATTAAGAGAGCTATTATAATTGTAAGTATTATTTTATGCGATCTTTTGACTTTCATTCTTTTGCCTTTTCCTCCAAGGTCTTTATTATGAGTTCTTTTATTGTCATCTCTCTTTTGACTGATTCTATTTTGATTTTCTTGTGCAATTCGTTTGGTATTTTGATGTTTATATTGGTCATTCTATCAGGTTATTTTTTTATGAGAGAACTTTTTTTCTAGACTTTTGATTATGTAATCTTTTATCGTTAAATCTTCTAGAACTGCTTTCAGCTTTATCTGTTTGTGTATGTCGTCTGATATCTCTATGTTTATGTTCGTCATTAGTAATTACTAAGTTATGTAAGTTAGCTTATTTAAATAACTTATTTCTAAAGTATATAAATTTTTTCATTTAGAACGTTAAATTAGAATCATTGGTTTATGCTAACCAAATACTTTATCTCATTAAAGAGCCTTTCTAAGTCTTTGTAGAACTTTGCTTTTAGACGTTCTGAGAACTCTTCATATATGTTTATTATCTCTGAGTATTTATTCTTGGAAACTTCTAATTTGTTGAAGTGCATAGCTATATATGTGTTGTATATCTGTTTCTTTATTTTTACAACAGGCTTGTCCTTCTTCTCAATAGTTATTTCTTTTATTTCCTTCCCAATATCTTCTTCTTTAAATCTTGATGTCTGGTGTATTATTTCCCTTAACTCTTCAATCAATATAAGTAAATCTGTTTTGTACATGCGAATCTTTTTAGTTTCAACAACCGATATTTTGTCATAGAAAGACAAGAATATGCTGCTTAATGGTTCTTTTATTCTTAAATGGCTAATATACTCCTCTAGTTGTTTTTTGGTAAGCGTTAAAGAAACCTTGAAAATCTTAGAGAAGTATTCCCTGCAAATCACTGATGTATCCATTACTTTCTTGTTCAGATTTTTATTGTTTATACCTTTCTCAACCTCTAACAACTTTTCCAATAAGTATTTCTTATCCTTCTCAGAGAGTAATATTCTTTTAGCTCTTTTTTCAGTGATTGTCAACAACATTTTCACTACTGCTGCATTTATCTGCTTATGGAAATACTTGTATACCATTAAGAGTGATATGAGAATTAATATTATTAACAAGAGAAGACTCGATATGATTGTTTTTTGCTCTTGGATAACACCAGGAACCTGTACTTCACTACAGGGAAGACAAGGTCCTCCACAGTCAATTCCTGTTTCTCCTTGATTCTGAACCCCATCTGTGCATGTAGGATTATAAACACATTCTTGAATAGTAGGTGGTTTGTTCTCTTGCGTGTCACAACCATTTAATTCAGTACACTCCCTTGTTTGAGTGTTATCAGGTTGACAGGGTTCCCATTCAGTACACTCCCAGAATTCTTCACACTCTGGAGGAGGTATGTATCCGCATTCTTCTTCTATCTCATAAATGAAATTGTCAGGATTGCATGCATTTTTATCGATGCATCTTTTTGTTGTTGTTCCGTTAGGAGTGCATTTTGTCCATGGATCACAGTACCAGTCTGAAACACAAGGACTTTCTACTCCTCCGCCTCCGTCTCCACTACTAGTTTGAGTAGTTTCACCCTCTTCAGCGCTAGCATCACCACAATCAGGGGTTATTGTAACTGAATTACTGTCCGCAGATAGACTTCCAGGGTCAGTTCCTGTGAAAACAACATTTTCACTAGCACAACTGTTTGTATATGCAAGCACATCACTACTACCTAGTATGGTAAGAACTATGCTTGGAGAAGGACTATGAGTGTATGACAAAGTTTGTCTTTCAGGGTCATCGAAGTAGTCATCAAGCCTGAATAAAAGTACTGTAGTACTAAGAGGAATGGTCCTGTCAGGTAATGATTGTGTAAGGTAGGGAACATCATTTTCGTCGTAGATTTCAAGATGAAGGCTGAGACCTGTCCAAATATCTCCGCAAATAGATGGTTTGCTGGCTACTAACAAGGGACTATGATTTCCTAACATATTCTGGTATTTCTCAAGTAACGGAGGAGTTTCAAGTGAGCCATTGTATGTTTTAATAGTTATATTTCCATCAGAAGTTACGTTAAGAAATGGTTCTGTTCCTGAATAATAAAATGTTAGGTTTCCTCCATCAGGGTCACTCGCGTTTACTTCACAATATATTTCAACCCCTTCCCTTGTCCTATTAGGGCAGTTGGTTGTCATGTTCTCAGGAGACATGCCTCCTATACATAGTTTTATCAATCCTGTGCTGGAAGATGCTGCTTTGCCTGCAATAGGGATTTGTCTTACTTCCTGAATCTTGATTATTATATAACTGCTCTGGATAATTGTGGATAGAATAAGTACAATTGCCAATAGGGTCAAGTAGTTGTCTCTCATTTAACAATCATAATCAGGATTTTTCTATATAAAAATTGTGTTTTTTCTAGTTATGTCTTTAAATAATAAGCAGTTACTTTTCCAGTATAGTTAGTGTGTTGCTCTGCATATTCAGGAACTTGGACTATTATACTTACATTATTGTAAGTGTTTGGTTCTAGAATGAAATTGTTTTCTTCTATTGTTATCCAATCACTTTTCTCCCCCTTTATTTTTATGTTTACTTTTACAGGAAAGTCAAGATTATTCATTAGATGAAGCCATCTTTTGCCTGTTTCTCCAGGCATTACTCCACCGAACTTCACAGCATCTCTGTCCCCAACAAGGCCTATATGATGCTGTACGCTGAAATAATAAGGTAAAGATTTTACATCTACAACTTTGAAATATGTATAGTATAGAAAGCTCAGACCATAAGTTAGTAATAATAGTGAAACAAGCAGAATTATTATTTCCTTTACTTTCATTTTTTCTTTCTCTGTTGAAGAATAACAACTATTGCCAGTATTAAGACTATTATCACTAGAAGCATCATTATCTCAGTGCTGTTAAGCGTGATGGTTATTGGTTTTCTTACTCTTGGTTTCTTTTTTCCTTCTCCAACAATATTAATATCATCTTCAACAACAGTTTTCTCGTTTCCATAGTTTAGTATTATTCTTAAAGTGTGCATTCCTCCTTCAACATAGCTTAAATCCAGATATCCAGTTATCTCTTTCCTCTCAAAAGGACCAAAGTTGTATGTTTGGGTTGATGTTTGCTCCTCATCATCAATGAATAGCTGAGCATAAACATCATTTATTTTTCCATTCCACTTACTTTCTACCTCGATGTTTATCTTATTTATCTGATTTGCAGTGAAGTTCCTTGTAAAATTCAATATTTGCAGGTTTAAAGCTCCGATTTTAAAGCTGCTTTCCAATTTTGTGATTTCATTTTCCCAATGTATCTCTGCCTCTGCGAAGTATTGTCCTGATGTTAGTCCTTGAGAGTCAAATTCAACACTAAGAGTTTTTTTCTCTGCAGACGCCAACTCAAACTTTTCAATATTGAGAGTTTTTATTAGTTTTCTGTTAAAATCATAAATTTTTATATCAACTTCTATGCTAGTTATTTTCTGTTTTGAGAGGCTCTCTGCCTTGAATGAGAACTTTGTTGTTTGGCCTTCATTAACATTAGGAGTTAATAATTCGTAGAACTTTGCTATTTTTTCATCGTAAAGAACCAAAAACTGTCTAAGTTTTCGAACTCTTGTTAGTCCGACAATACCTCCTTCTGTTGGGGGGAGCTCTCTTGCTCCTATGTACAATGTGTGTATTCCTGCCCTATCCAGCTTTTCAGGGAGAGTAAGAATCACTGTAAAAGTTTGATAGTCACCATAGTCTTTATGGTTAGTTATGATGGCGTACTCTACAAGGTCTCCTTCAATATAGGGTTCTGACTCATACTTATATTGTGACATGACAAGGTCTTCTGAGAACACTAATCCTGGCTCAAATAATATTGGCTTAGGATAGCTGCGACCGCTTGAGAGACCTATGCTATAGGCACTTGTTGATAGGATAATCATAAGTAAAAAAAATATTGTTTTTCTCATCTCTAACACTTTATGACTGTTTCTATATAAATTTTTTTAAAACAAAATTAGAAAAGAAAAAATTAATTATGCAGAAGTTCCTGTAATTGTTAATGTGGCTGTTTTTTGGGCAGCTGCTGCTGTTCTTGGAACCAACACCCTTGCATCAATAACAAACTCGTCCTGAGTTGTTATGGCCTTGAATCCATAGTTGTCAGCACATATTTGAGGATCGCTTGTATTTGCATTGTTCCATTGGAGGCCATAGTTATTAATAAAAGCACAAGCGCCACTAGTGTCATCTCCTGGAGCGCTGCAGGTTCCAGTACAGGTTCTAGCACTAGAGTCATTTATTACTATCCATTGGAACTCAGGGGAGGGGCTTGCTCCTCCGATGAAGGTTGCTGCAGTATCAGAGAAATCCAAGTTAAGTGTCAAGTTGGTGTTACCTTGATTTTGTATCCACAAACCAGTATCTGCCTCTTTACCACTACCAGGGTTTCCCCATTCATTTATGCAGCACTGGGGGTTTGTGTAATTTGTACCTGATGTTGATGAATTTGTATACATGGTACAGTTGTTGCATGTAGAGTTAACATAACCATTCCCGAAATTTATAGTGTTCCTTGTGAATGTAACGGTTGTCTCTGATGTAACGTTTAGCTGGACATAACCTGGAGATGTGTCTACTGCTCTTCCTGTTAGTGCTCCTAACTGGATTTGTCCTAATTTGTTTAAGCTAACAATAGTTCCTCCTAACGAAACTACTATTGCAGCGACCAATAAAAGCGCTAATGTTTTGTTTGTTTCTTCCATTTTTTGACATCCTCCTATTGAGTCTTAGTTAATACCACCTTTCCAGTTGTTTCAACTTCGTCAGGTGGGTTAATTGTGAGCATGATTTTTCCACTACTTTGTGCTTCTCTGCTTACTTCAGGTGATGTAACTTTTATATTGTTCACTTCATTGATAACAGTCCAAGTTCCAAGAAGTGAAATAACAACTGTTAATACAACGAGAACTAAGATAGTATTTTTGGATATATCCTCTTTCATAGCTAATACACCTTTATATTTATCTTCTTGCTTGTTGTAGTATATAAATCTTTCTTTTTTTTAAGTTTTTTTTCTTCTTTTTATTTTTAGGACTAATATTATAAGTCCCAGGATGACTATGGTGATTGATAATATTATGATTGGATAGAGCTTAACTTCTTTTCTTATAACAGCTTTCTTCTCTGTTAATTTGGTTGAGTATTCTTTTTCTGAGATTATTTTGTTGTTATGGAAGACTTTCACAACTAGTTTGTACTCTCCTTCTAACAGTTCTTTTGTATCCCAGAACAAGGTTGTAGTTTTCATATTATTTATTGTGAGTGTTGGTCCTTTTATGGTATCAATAAGTTCTTCTTGGTCAAATACATCTATTTCTACATAAACGTTTTTTAAGTCTTGATTCCAGTTGCTGGATAGAGAAATATCGATAGCCGCTATTTCTCCAAGGTTGAAATCTTTTATTTTCAGGTCAGTTATTAAAATCTGAATTTCTCCAATTATTAATGTCTTGGTTATGTTTTTTGTTAATTCATCGTATCTTATTGAAACTTTGTGAGTGTAGATTCCTATAGGTTGAGTTAGCACTAAGGAAAAATTAAACACTTCGTCAGACAAGAAGTTGTTTTTTGAGTGATAGTATGAAAAGTTTTTTGTGCTATCATATATTTTGTTAAACACTTCTAGTTTTTCTATCTCTTTCAAGCCGATGTTCTTTATGCTGATATGTATTGATTTGTTCCTCTTTTCAATTGATTCCTTTATGTATTTTCCATGAGTGGGAACTTTAAGGCTTATTTCATGTGTGACTCCAAGTGAAGCTATTATTGTGCCTTGCCTGTCCAATGGCTTTTCAGTGATTACAATTTGTCCTGTGTAAGAGCCTGGTGGTATGTCTCTTGGGAAGGAGACGTTGAAGAAGATACTTTTTTGATTATCTTCTTCTGTGAATGAAACTGCTTTGCTTTCTAAGAGCAAAAACTTTTCAAGTTCCCCTGTTAACTCTAGAGTTGCTTCAAAGCTCTTGTGTTCTGTGTTGTAAACAGTTATTGAGTATTGCCTTGTAAGATTTGGTTCAAAGTCTATTTTTGTACTGGCAGGTCCGACGCCTATTCCCCAGACACTGTGAACTAGCAGGATTGCCATTATTACCAGTAGTTCTCTCTTCATTTTTATTCAGCTGTTACAATTATCTGCGATGATTTTGTTCCGGGTGGTTCTTTGTCAGGTACTGTTATATTGATATCTATCTGTGCCTCGTCTGCTGATACACTGAAGTTTAACTCTTTAAGCAAATCAGTTGAGACATTATCCATGTTCTTCCAAGTCGTTTGTGAATTAGTTGTATTGAAAGCGCCTGATTCCTCAACATCTGCTCTATATCTGTAATAACTTGTGTTAATAGCAGCATTTGTCCACAAGGTGGTGTTTGCATATATTGTTAGGTTTACGAATATGTTTCCAATGTTTTCAATCTTGAACGGAGTTGCGTTGTTCTCAGTATCCTTGTTAACATTTGGAAGCATGTTTCCAAAGTCAACAGTTGAAGTAGTTAAATTTATTGCTTTGTAGGATTGTATTGTAAAGTTCCATACAGTGCTGTTAACTCTGCTTGAGCCATCATAAACCTCAACGATCCACCAGTAAGGCATATCAAGTCCTAAGTCAGAGGATGGTATGAATATCATGCTTTGTGTGTAATTACTCCTGTTCAGACTTGTTAATGCAGAGTCTTCATATATCCAGATTGTGTAGTTCAAGGTATCTATTGAGTCGTTATCGCTAGCACTCCAGGTAAATGTTGGCGTCCTGTTGCTGTACTGCGTCAAGACAGTGTCATTTGTTGGTGCTGTGAGTGTGACTGATGGGTTGGAGTTAAGTATAGTTAATGAGGTGTTCTGAGCCGTTCCATTTTCAAATCCATCATAAGGAGTTATCTCGCAATACCAGGTTTCGCCTTTTGTCGTGTTTCCTGAACCTAGAAGTATGGAGTTCTCCACTCCGCTTGTCATACTAACTCCTCCACTATCTTTTAAGTTTGTTCCATTGTACCATTTGTAGTATGCATACAAGCTAGTGTTCTCTGAATCAGAGATTGTAAATGAGCAATTTAAGGTTTCTGTCGTTAAATTATTACCTGTTTCAGTGGTTAATGATATACTGCTTATACTTGGTACGCTATTCTCTGTGAAGTTCCTAGTAGTGCTGCTACTCCATAATCCAACGGTGTTGTTAGCAAAAACCTTGTATGTGTATACTGTTCCATCTGTTGTTGTTTTTGTTGTGTTACATGTCACGCTTGTTCCGCTACCTTGTCTGTCCATTGTCTCGTTAACTCCATTCCATTCTAAGATACAAGCGTCTACATTGCTTCCTAACGAGCTTACAGAGACATTAATTGTCACTTGGTTGTTTATTTGTATAGAGTCATGTGCAGGTGTCGGACTCTCAAATGTAATATTTATCTCTGATCCTTCACAGTCGCTTGAGTTACAGAACTGTCCGCTTGAACAGTCAGAATCGCTTCCACAGTCATACCATATTCCTTCTATGCAATAATCTGTGTCTGAGTCTGAGTCTATGCTTGCTATGCTTGTAGTGTTTGCATAACATGTGCTAGCTGATACACAGCTAGTAGTTGAATTACAGCAAGCTGCACTTATTGTTGGTACGCTTTCAAGGTTTGTGTATCCTGTTTCGTTGTAATACTCACTTGAGTCATCACCACAACAACTCGCGTTGTAATTGGATCCTCCATCTGTGAAACCGATTATGTTTCCTGTTGTATTATAGCAGCTTCCGCTGTTACAGTTGGTGCTTCCAACATAGCAGTCACAGTCTTTTTGATCAGAATCCCAATCAATATTGTAGGTGCTAACTGTACCCCATCCCCATGTGTCAAGTATTCCAATGTCATATGTCATTAAGTCAAATCCTCCTAAACTTTCCACTGTATCATTGCCAATGTATGTGAAGTTGTCTGAGCATGTTGGGTTGTTACATGCGTCAAATCCTCCTTGAGATATTGTTGCATTTCCGCAGATGCTTGGGCCGCAGGTTTCGTTTAAATTCAAGAGCACAACACTGTTGTCATCTGACCCGTCATCACATGTGATTGTGAAGGTTGTTTCATCCTCATCAGTGCTGCTTACATTGTGGTAGAACTCTATCCACTGTCCGCACTCACTTCCTGAACATGTGTCTTGTCCGTCTGCAGTCCAGTATGCATCTGCATCTCCGCCTACGCTTGTTATGTTACAAACAGCTCTGCTAGATGAACCATTCAGTAGTTCTAATCTTCCTCCAAACACTTTCCACGTGCTATCAGAACTATTACTCTTTGCATGTACTGTACAATTTATATTACCTGCTCCTGCTATTATGCAACTATCAATCCAGTAGGTTATTGCTTCAGCTATTCCAGTTCTGTCTTTCTCTGCTCCTGAGTTACCAAGACTCATAAGTTCTACATATACTTCGTAGTTTCCTTCTTCTTGACAATCTGTGGTGTAATTATGGACCCATGTTGTGTTATGCCATTTCTGAGTGTCTTCAGTTGTGTGGTTCAACAACATATATGCTCCTTGGATTGATGTCATTGTTCCACTTGGTCTCCTGATGCTTACTGTTGCGTTAAGTGTCTTTGAGGTCGCGTTCTTAACAGCCCAGTTCTCTGCGGTTGCATTATCTGGTCCAAATGTAAATAGTATGTAGTGTGCTCCTGATGTTCTTACTGTATCTGTCCAGTAGCTGATGTTCTCACACTCGTAGTCATATATCTTGAATGATGTTACGTTGATTGACAGATTAGTCTGTTGTAGCTCTGTATAGTTGACGAAAGTCTTATTTTCTTCAATGTAGCAGTATGTTGAATCATCAGTTTCTAGTGTGTTATTTATACATTCTTCTGTTGTGCTTATCCATAGATCTGTTACTGGTGTATCTCCGCATAAGAACTCTTCGAATTCTAAGTCATCCTCTCCGTTGTATTTTGGTATTGATTCGTTCACGAATGTTGTTAAGTTGATTGGTATGACTTCTAAGTCTGCCTGTCCTGTTGTGTTTAGCTGTACTGTCCAGAAGCCGCCAACCATTGGATAACTCTTAGCGTTCAGCACTGTTATGGTTATTTCGAATGTCTGGTTGCTTAGGTGTGGTACTATCCATTCAAGCCTGTCTATTAATCTGTCATTATCTGTGTCTACATACGTGACATTCTCAAATCTTGTCTTTGTTCCGTTCCTTATCCAGTATAATCCAATATTTTCTTCTGGTGATGGTATTATGTTTGTGAATGCTAATACTCTCTCGTAAGGTAGGATTCCTGTTATTGTAACTATTTTCTTGTAAACGTTTATTTCTTCTTCTATTATGTAAGGTGTACTTGTCTCGTATTCTATTATATAATCTGTTGCATTGTGCTCTATTATTAAGCTAACATTTTCTGCAGTTATGTTTATTTCTTCTGTGATGTTTTCTTCTATAGTTACATTTTCTGGTGTTATGGTTATATTTTCTATTGTGATATTTTCTGTGACATTAATTATTGGTGTGACATTCTCAGTTACATTTATCTCTATTGTAATATTCTCTGTTATGTTTGTTTCTGGTGTTATGTTTATTGTTATGTTAGTATATTCTGTTATGTTTGTTGTTATATTTTCGCTCAGGTTTATTTTTTCTGTTATGTTTTTCACTAGTGTGATATTTATTGTTATATTCTCTTCTAGTGTTATGTTTATTTCCAGTGTTACATTTTCTGTTATATTCTGTGTTACATTGATGCTCTCATTGATGTCTTTAGTTATGTTTTCTGTGACATTTATTGTTATGTTTTCACTAACATTCATTTCTGGTGTTGCATTTGTGGTGATGTTTTCTGTTATGTTGATTGTGACGTTTATTTCTGGTGTGATGTTGAAATCTTCTGTTATGTTTGTTTCAGGTGTTTCTTCTTCCTCGTCTGGTTCCTCTTCTTCCTCTTTATCTTCTTTTTTCTCTTTAGACTTTTTTTCTTTCTTTTCTTTTTTCTTCTCTTTCTTTACTTTGTCTTCAACTTTATCGTCTACTTCGTCTTCTTGTGTTTCTACTTTTTCCTCTTCTTCTTCCTCTTCAATCTCTATTTCTTCTACTGTTTCCTCCTCAATCTCTTCTTCTATGGTCGCTTCTGGTACTTCTTGTATAACTCTTCCTGTTATGGTTGCTGTTTGTACATAGCTAGATGTTTTCTCAAGTAACTTAGTTAGTATTCCGGGTTCTTTCTGTTCTAGTATTACTACTCCTGTTATTAGTGATGTTCTCTTTTCCTCTAGTTTCTTGAGTTCGTTTTCAAGTTCTTGGATTTTTGTAGTATCTTTCTCTTTTTCTATCTCTTCGCTTATTTTCTCCATTTCTTTCTCTGTTTCATATTGTTCTAGTTTCTTCCTTGTATTATTTTCCACAACACTTAGTTTTTCTCTTGCTATCTCTTTATCTGTTTCCCCTTCTATTACTCGGATGTTATATGCCTCTTCTGTTATTTTCACGATTAATTTATTAGTTGGTTCTAATACTCTCACTACTTTTCTCCACTTGACTGGTTGTCCTATCACTGCAGGTAGCTGTGTTATATTTTCTTCTAGCTTTGGAGTTATGTTTACTGTTATGTTTTCTACGCTTCCTACTCTTAGTGAGAACACATTACTCTTGACCAAGCTTGTTCCATCTGTGACGTATATGAATGTCTCGTAGATTCCGCTCTTGTTGGTTGTGAATGTTATTATACTATTTTCTATAGTTGCTTTTATCTCTGGAACTTCTTTTACATCAAAGATTAGTATTTCTCCTTCTGGGTCTTTGAAGTATTCTGAAGCGTTTAATGAGTATTTATTGAAGAATGTGACGTTTTCTATTTCTTTAGTTTGTATTGGCGGCTTGTTATCTATCTCTTTCTTGTATGTTATATTATCTATTTTTAATTCAACATTTTCTAGTTTTATTACTAATCTTCCAGCTGGTATTTCAAGCAGACATGTCTCCATACATTCATCTGTGAATGAGAATACTTCTGTGATGTTCTCGGTAATATTTATTTCTGGAGTTATATTGATTGTTATATTCTCTTCTACTGTTATGTTTTCTGTGATATTTATTGTTACATTGATTTCCTCTGTTATGTTCTCGGTAATATTTATTTCTGGAGTTACATTTATTGTTATGTTCTCTTCTAGTGTTATGTTTATTTCCGGTGTTACATTTTCTGTTATATTCTGTGTCACATTGATGTCTTTAGTTATGTTTTCTGTGACATTTATTGTTATATTGATATCCTCACTTATATTCTCACTAACATTCTCTTCTGGTGTTACATTTATTTCTTCTGTGATGTTTTCTTCTATAGTTACATTTTCTGGTGTTATGGTTGTATTTTCTATTGTGATGTTTTCTGTGACATTCTCTTCAATTGTTACATTAGCTTCGCTAATGTTCAACACCTCAAGTGTTGTTATGTTTTCTTCTATAGTGATGTTCTCATCAATAGTTATGTTTTCAACTATTTCTTCTTCTATTGTTATATTTTCTTCACTAATGTTTTCTTCATCTTCACCTATTACTAGACCTGTTATTAGGTTTGTAGGCTCTTTAATGGTTGTGAATTCATCCATTACTGTGAAGAGTGTGCCGTCTATATCAAGCAGCACTCTTGCCCTTCCTCTGCCTATGATATCTCCGCTTATTCTGAGAGAGGTTGCGTTTGTGAAGTTCAGTTCTAACGTTATATTCTCTGTGAAGGTCTTGTTTATTGTCTCTGTTATTGTTTGCTCTCTGGTAAATGTTAAGTATCCAGTGATTCCTTCATAGTTACTTAAGACAGTCAAGCTTAGCAACAACACAATTATTGCTGCTAATCCTATTCCTGCTCTTCTTTCATCTCTGTATCTTAGCTTTTCTCTTTCTTCTCTTAGTTTTACTTTTGCTTCTGCTAATCTTTGTTCTATCTCTTTCCTGTATTTTGCTTTTGTCTCAGTATCTTCTCTTATTCTCTTATGGAATTCATAATCTTCTTTGCTTATCTTCCTCCTTCTTCTCTCTCTTAGTAAGACAGACTTTGAGCTATGTAAGAGCTTCAGTTCAAGTTCAAGCTTCCTAATTACTTTATTCAGCTCTTTCATTCTGCCTCCTTTTCTTTTTGGCTCTGTAGTAAACAGTCCATATAGTCCTGTCATCTCTGTTTAGAGCTTCAGCTATCTCGTGATACGTCATTTCCTTGACTTCTTTCAAGAATTCAACAACTGCTTCTAAAACAGCGACAGAGCGGTCTCTAAAAATTGTGCTAGGTAAACTTATCTTGGGGGTTTTAGAAACTGAGACCGCCCTAGCTGTTTTTCTCTTGTTTTTCGCTCTGTTGTAAACTGTCCAGATTGTTCTGTCATCCCTGTTTAGAATTTCTGCTATCTCGTGATAGCTTAGCTCTTTTTCCTCTTTCAAGTATTCTGTTATTGATTCGAGGACTGCAAGTGTTCTGTCTTTAAGAATAAATGATGGTATGAGAATAGTCTTACGAGTGCTAGATTTGTTTCTGTAGTCCTGTTTCTGCTTTTTCTGTCTCAGTTTACTGCCCTAGCACAAAAAGTCTAATACTTACAATGTAAGTATTATATTTATATTTTTTGTTTTTTCATAGAAATAGTTTCTCTTCTTGATTGATACTTACATTGTAAGTATTATATTTATATTTTTTGTTTTTTCATAGAAATAGTTTCTCTTCTTGATTGATACTTACATTGTAAGTATTATATTTATATTTTTTGTTTTTTCATAGAAATAGTTTCTCTTCTTGATTGATACTTACATTGTAAGTATACTATTTATATTTTTTCATTTAAACAAAAACTTTATAATAAAGAAAGAAACAACAAAAATACAAGGGGTGATATGATTGCTAAAATACTTTGTTTTTATACTTCTACTAATTCTAACTAGCTGTACTTCAAGATATGATGTTCAACTTTCAGAAGTAAGCTTTGATCATGATGGAGATGTTGATGTGATAAGCTATATTGCGATGAATCCAACAACTTATAATCTAACTTGTGAACTAGACATAAGACTAGAAGAAGCAGGAACCATTACAGATACTTTTGATATAGAAGCACAAGAAACAAAAAATCTTTCAACAAGAGCAAAACTCCCCCTTGGAGAAACAAGAGTGATATTAAATACTAGGTGCAAACCCTCTAGCTAATAATTCTACAAACATCGCTAAAACAAGTAGTCTTGTATGAACCAATACATTTCACTTTTTCTCTGCAAATTATGTTGTTCTCACAGCTAAAAGAATGAGCACTCACATACTCTTTATTAGAAACAGCACATAAACTAGCTTCTAAACATTCATCATCTTTGCATGATTCTGTGCAACAACCAAGATCAACAACACAATCAGAATCTTTCTCACAGTAAGTTCTGCTTCTCAAATAGGAAGAATCTTCGCAACCATTAAATCCAATGCACTCCTCATGAAACACGCCATCATTCAAAGAACAATCAATCTGACAAGAGGTTAATTCACTAGGCTTTGCTAACTCAATTTTCAAAGAATCAACAATTCTGTTCTCTGGAACAAATGTTCTGCTATTTGACAAAATAATAATTATGATTATAGCAATAATAATAAAAGTAGCTCTATTCTTTTTTGTAAAAATTTTCATAGTCATACTTGTTCCGCTCCTTGCTCCTTAGAAGAAGACCTTTCTTGAACTCCTGCTGGTAGTCATAGTTGATGCTTATCAGATAATAATCGTCCTTTCTAATCTTTAAAACATCTGCTTGGCATCTAAACTCGTCTTTTAGTTTTTCGCATTTGAAAAAATCAGATTCAACTTTGATTTCTTTCGTCATATTATCTTCTTGGCAATTCTCAAAATTTCCAAGAAAGCCCTCAGCAGAGTTATATATTGAAAAGTTAAAGTTTAATTCATCATAGGAAACACTGTTAATCTGCATAGGACCTCCTGAAACATCATAGTTGCAAATATTCAGAGAATCATTACATATGTTAATTCTAAGCATAGTTATGTATGGATAGCAGAGCTTGACACTAGCATTGATGTATCTTAGCTTTAAAGGAAGCTTATGATTAAAAGTAACATTACCTAAATCGAAGAATTCCTCGCTTGTTATGACTTCACCAGAGACTTTTTTTCTGCCAGCTATTTTTTTGTTAAACAAGAATTCGCTCTTTTCAGTATCAAACTCTCTTCCACCAAAATCTTGGATAAAAATAATTTTCAATTTATCCACATTACTCTCTCCAAGATTCTTGACATTTACCGCAACTTGGAAAGGTTCTAAGTCCCAGATAAAGTCAGGCGGTTGATTCTCTGGAAAGTCTGGGAAAAACAAGCCAAGACCACCGCCTATGAATTTTTTTCTTTTCTTGCAGAAATACAGGTTTGTTGTCTCATCCATTGCAAAAGCCTTGCACTCATTGATTCTGTCGAGATAGTTCTTGTTGTTATTACATCTCACAGCAGGATTTACATATCGATAGAATAAATTACATGTTCCTTCAACAAAACCAGTCTCAATAATGACAAGTTCTTCATCATAGTTGTTAATAAACTCTTCTCTAACAGGCCAGATTGTTTGAGCAGAATAATCTGTGTAGAACATCAAAGGAAATTGTTCAGAAGTTGTTAGTATCAATGGATTGCCAGAAGTTTGTTCTTTTATAACTTCTTCAATATCATTATATAATTCATTTCTATCAATATTTATTATTTCTTTCAAAGTTATAATATTATGGCCTTTGCGTCCTATAGCTGTTTCAATGTGAACAATGCTTATAATAACTATTAAAATTATTACAACATATTTGAAAATATTATTCTCTGAGACCTTAAAAATAGAATCAAATAATTTAGCTATTATTATTAATGAAAAGGGAATCAAAGATAAGAATAATTTTTCTTCAAAAGAACTTGAAGGAGCTAGCAAGTAGGGGATAATTATAAGAGCTAATAAATAGATTAAGATTAAATAATTTGAACTGTTATTCTTCCAAAGAAAAGTTTTATTATGAATTTTTTTCTTAAAAATTATATTTATTAATAGTAATATGATTCCTAAATAAAAGAAAAAGTATAATGATCCGTTATTGTTAATACCTGCTGTGATTGATTGAAATACAGGTGCCGTAATTTGTCTTGGCTCTTTAGCAATGTTCCATAAAAAACCACTAAATAAAATCCATGGAAGAATTAGAGCAATAATGATTAAATCTGAATAAATTAAATTTCTATTAATTTTAATCCTCTTAGTAAACCAGAAAATGAAAAGAACTATTACTAATGACAAAAATATTAACACATTTGTGTAGAATAATAAAACTAATGAAAATGCTCCTAAAAGATAGTTTTTCCAATTATCTTCTTTGAAAGCCTTAACATAGAAATAAATTGATAATATAATGAATAAAATCATAGGAGAGTAATACCTAACCATTCTCTCATAGAATAATAAGCTTGGACTGATAGCATAAAAGAATAAAGCTATAAGAGCAGTTCTTTTGTTAAACAATATGTTTGTTAGTTGGAAAAAAAAGAACAAAGAGATTACTCCTATAAGAGCAAAAGGAAATCTAAGCAAGAACTCGTTCTTTCCGAATAAAGAAAAGAATGCAGTCAAATAATACGGAAGCCAACCTTTTTTCAAAACTAAATCTGACTTGTAATAATTTGTTGGAGCAAACTCATACATTGAAGTGTTTGATTCGAAGAGATAAGCGTTCTCATAGAAAGGAACTCTATGGAAACCTTTAGGAACACCTGACTTAAGAATATTTTGAGAAGCTAGATAGACCTCTGCTTCATCAGTATGAAGATTAGAAGTTCCAAGATTGTATAATCGAAAGAAAACTCCTATGACAAGTATTATGATAAGCAAGTAATGTTTCCTCAAAAAACCCCTCATAAGAATGTGTTAATTATTATTGTTTAAATAATTTTATGAAGAAATCTCTGTTTTCTGAAATCTTTATTTTTTTATCAACAATAAATCCAAAAAAATTCTTGTATGTAATATTTTGAAGTTTTTTTAATTAAGCAAAATAAATATTATAAAAAACATAAAATTTTAATGTAAACTTTTTTAAATAATTAAATTATTTCAAATTTAAATGAGAATCACTCTTGTAAACTCAGAGTACATACCTTATGAAAGTTTGTCTTTTGGATTTTGTGTGGTAGTAAGTACTCTTAAAGAAAACGGTATAGAACCAAATATTATAGATTATAATTATCTAAAAAAAATTGGTGATCTAGATATATTGTTTTCAACACATGACATAAATCAGTATTTGTACTTTAACAAAATATCTGTTGAGATGGAAACAGCCCTAGATAAAATTTCAAGTCTTATAAACACTGAGATAGTAGGTTTTTCTTGTTTTTCCTTTGAATCCTTAAAACAGTCCCTTCTTCTCGCAAAGTACATAAAATCTATAGATCCAAATAAAAAAATTATTTTTGGCGGAATAGGAACATTTAACCATGAACAAGAACTTATGAATGATTTCTCCTTTATTGATTTTATAGTTATGAAAAAAGGAGAACATCAATTTTGTGAGTTAATAAAAAATATTAAAAACAAAAAATCTTTTAAGAAAATCCCAAATTTAGTTTTCAGAAATAAATATGGAGTCACAAAACTAAACAAGATTGAAGGATACAACATTGATTCCCAACTTTGCCCTAATTATGACTTTTATTATAATATTAAAAAAGATTTGACTCTTCAATATATGACTTCTGAAGGGTGTGTTAATAAGTGTCGTTTTTGTGGTTTGACAAACAAAAAACCACAGTATAAAAGAGTGTCTAAAGTAATAAATGAAATAAAACATTTAAAAGCCAGATATAACTGTAACCAATTCTGTTTTCAAGATGATAATATAAATACAAACCATAAAAGGACAATTGTGCTTATGGATGCTCTCAAAATAATAGATGTTGAATGGTACGCACTTGCATCAGCAAACCTTATGACTAAAAAAATAATTAAAAAGATGAGCGAAGCAGGCTGTAGATGGATTCAGTTTGGCCTAGAAAGTGGTTCAAAAAGAGTTTTGAAACTGATGAACAAACCTGTTAATTTAAAGAAATTTGAGCAGATAATGGCTCTGTGTAATCAAGTTAATATTCAACCACAAGTTAATATAATTATGGGATACCCTGGAGAAACAGAATCCGATGTTGAACAAACTTTAAAATATTTGTATGATAATCATAGAAATTACAGTCATGTTAATCTCATGCTTTTTCGTCTATATTTTGATTCTTTTTTAGGTCATACTTTAAAAACAAAATATAAAGATCCAACAACTTTAAAGAAAAACATAGAAAAATATAATTATTTTATCAACATAGACAACATGCAACATATTAATAAATATGTTTCATTCTTAGAAAAGTATAGTATCCCTTATAACTCTGTTTTCAAACCAAAAAATGAATAATAAACTTTTTCTCTACAAATAAAAAACAGCCGAAGACTATTTAATAAAAATATTATTCTATTAAAGTCTTGGTAGTTGGGAAAATTCCTGATTTTCTAAAGTCTCTAATCCTATTCTTTAACAATGAAATCTCTTCCTTGAATTTCTCACACATTTTATTGCCTTCTTCAATATTTATTTCTTTTGAACAATAAGACATGTTTCCAAGTTTCTTTCCTTGCTCTCTAAATCTTAAAAGTTTTATGATATAATCATAACCCCACAACTTTCCTGAAAATTTGTATGATGAAGGATTGGAATAAACATCACTCGTTATATCTACTTCCATAGGACTCATTAGAACGTTTATATTTGGTTTTTCAGCGAATTTATTCAGTTCAGTTAATTCTTTAGCCAATAATATTGTATCCTGAAAATATTTTTGAGTGCCACCAACAAGATTTGGAGAAAACCAAAATGTAGCATAAGAAGAACAAGATTTTGAAATCGATTTTGCAAATTCTGAAAGTTCTTTATTTTTGTAATGCTTGCCATTTTTTATTCTTATAATATCATTTCCGGAAAGAGCTGAAACCAAGAATCCGGAGTCAGTATTTTTTGCATATGAAACCATTTGCTTGGTTAATTTCTTATTTGGCAATTGCCAATCTTCAAATAAAATATCTATAAAAATATTTTCTCTCTCTAATTCTTTTAGTATTTTAGGCCAATTATTTAAATTGGATTCGCATGAAACCATTACATTTTTTACACCCATATCTTTAAGCTTTTTAATGTCATTAATTATTTTTTCAGGAGATCTTACACATAATTCTTTTTTGTTTGATAGGATTTTGTAAGAAAACTTGCTTCCTCCGCAGGCAGGGCATAGGTTTTTGCAGCCTTTCTGGGTTGGCAAGTAAAAAAATTGTTTGTTCCCAACTATTTGTGAGATTCCAGGAGCCTCTTTTCCAGGATGGAACTTTAAATATTCTTGCCAATGTTTCATAAATGTCATGTCTACATAATCAAATTTATTAATGTCATTGTCAAAGCTTTTTATTTCTTTGTCAGCCATAAACCAGAAAACGTTTTCATAAGAAACATTAGGAAACTTTTTGATTGATTTTTTTCCTTCTGATATTATATCATTACAAATTTTTGGCAATAAAGTTTCAGAGTCTCCTTTAATTATAACATCTATGTTGTCTGATGATGTTAGAATATTCTTCCTGAAAAAATTAGCTGAGAACCCTCCTATAATCACATAGCATTTTGGATTTATTTCTTTGCAGACCCTAGCAACTTCTTGGACTCCATAAAGAAAATAGTACCAATGACAATCCATTATTACAATTTGGAAATCAATTTCTTTCAGTGTTTCTTTAATATCTATATTACGATTCAGTTTCATTTCTAGAGGAAGATTAACCCCGATAACTTTGAAACCTTTTTTCCTAAGATTATTAATCACACCAATAATTCCTCCAGGTAAGAATACAAAATCAGAATTATCTTTATTACAGTAAGGATGTATGTAAAGAATATTTTTCTTTGATGTCTTATTTAACATTTTTTAGATTAGCTAATATGCTTTGATAGGCCTCACAAGGAGTCCAGCAATTTTGACATTTTTTTTGTATTATTTCTTTTCTTAACTTTTCGATACTTTTTTCTTGCCAGAGCTTTTTTAGATCATAGTTTATTTTTTTTATGTTTTCGATTAATTTATAGTAAACAATGCAAGGGTGTATATTTCCATAAGGGTCTAGAAAACAGGAAGCAGATAAAGCTTGACATGTTATGGGTGTTTTTTCTGTGTATAAATATTTAGGGATAGAACTTAAGTATTTATATTCCATTATCTCTCTAAGATTTCTTGGCACACCTCTTTTTTTCTTAAACTTCTCCACTGCTTTTAATATGCTTTCTTTTTTTAATCCTTTAATTTTATTCTTATAATAATGTTTTGATTCATGAATTATGTTGATGTGCAGGTCTGAATACTTAAAGTTTGGAACTTCTTTTCTGATAGTTTTAATTGTTTCATTAATCTTATCATAGTTGTCATTAGAAATTGTCATGCCAAAAAATACATCAAACGAGCTACTTCTTATTTTTTTTAATTCTTTATAACAGTTGACACTTCTTTTCCAGCTGTTTTTTAACCCTCTTATCTTATTATGTGTTTTAGGAGGTCCATCTAGACTTATACTGACAATGAATTTATGTGGTTTCAAAGCTAGTATTTTATTTGTTGTTTCTACTGTTTTTTTGATTGATTCAGCGTTTGTTGGGTAATGTAATAAATATAAGTTTTTACAGTTCTTAATGATTGTTTCTGTTATTTGAACTATGTCTTTTCTTTTGGTTATTTCTCCTCCGGTGAGGTCTATCCATGAGAAGTGGTTGTTTTTTTCAAAGAATTTCTTTATTTCATTTAGTGTTAGTTCATTTGTGCTTTTTTTTTTCCAAATATTGCAATTCACACATTTTGAGTTGCAGTTATAAGTTACTGCGAATGTTAGTTTGTATGGTTTTTTTAGTCTTTTAAAGTTTGATAGAATTATATTTTTTACAAGATTAATTTCTTTTTTCATATTGAACTTCCAGCAACAGTTATTATTCTTTTCATATTTATAAAATATTTTTTATCAGGCACCAGACATACTTTGGTCCTTCTTTCCAAAGCTTTATTCTTGATATTCCTTTCTTTCTTTGATACTCATGACTAGGTATCTCTATTATTTTGTATCCTTTTTTCAAACACTTCATAACCATTTCTTGTTCTATTGTGAAACTATTCTCTTTTAATTTAATATCCAAAAAAACATCTTTTCTAATAGATCTAAAGCCATTTTGGGTGTCAGACAAATTCTTTTTCCACCTCCAATTTATTGTTGCAGTAATTAAATGACTTGCGATTGTTCTGAATACTTTCTCAAAATCTCCTTGGAATTCGTCACTTCCTCCTTTTATTCTTGATGCAATAACTAAACTTATTTTATTTTTGACTATTGGTTCTACTAGTTTAGGAATGTCTTTTGGGTCATGAGAGCCGTCACTATCTATAAAAACAAGAATATCACCCTTAGCTTTTTTTCCGGCTATTCGTAGAGCGGCTCCTTTTCCTTTTTTATTATCCAGAATAACATTAACTTTTTCTTTTAATGAGATATCTCTTGTTTTGTCTTTTGAGTGTCCGTCTATTACGATTATCTCATCAGAATAAGGTTTCACAGATTTAATTATTCCTTTTATTGTTGTTTCTTCGTTTTTTGTTGGAATTATTGTAGTTATCATATTTAATCTTTAATTTTTTTGAGTAAGAGGATTAAACATCTTTATTTTTTTAAGAATAATATTTTTTTTAATATTTTTTTTGATTGTGTTTTCTTTTGTTTTCTTTGTTTCTGTTTGATTTCTTATTGCGTTAGTTACCTCTTTTTCACTTATCTTTCTCATGCATCTACTCTTATATTGACATTTCTTACCACCAAGAACATCAATGCAAGGAGCACATTTTAAGTCTTTGTAGATATTAATGTTTTCATCATAACCCCAAACAATAGGATTTGATGGTCCGAAAAGAACAACTCCTGGAGTACCAGTTATATTTGGTGCATGCCCTAAGAAAGAGTCAACACCAACAAAGCATTTTGAATGCTTTACGAGAGCTATTGCTTCTCTTACAGTAGTTTTTCCCCTCATATCAATAACTCCTTTTACAAGAGGATCATCTTTTGAGCCGAGTTGAATGAAATCGTATTCGAACATGTTTTTGGCAAGTTTTTCCCATCTATCAACAAACCATTCTTGATTCTTGGAACACTTAGATGTGATATGCATTGTTATTGGATTTTTGTATTTTGACAGAATCTTCTTTGCTTTTTCCTCTTCTTTCTCTGTCAGGAAGACCTGTAATTTCTTGTTTTTTAATTGAACTTCAAGAAGGTCTGCTATTATCTCTGTTGCATGTTTCTTATAGTTAATACTTGGTTTTAGCTTGCCATAGTTTGTTTCATATATTTGCTTAACATCTTTGATAGCAGATTCGTCAGGGGAAACAGAGAGAAAATCAATTGATGGATTATTCTCAAAAATCTCTTTATGGTTGTCATTGCACACAACTCTTATCTCTGAATTAGGATACTTCTGCTTGAGAGCTTTCAATGCAGGTGTAACAAGTAATCCATCGCCAATACCTCCCCAAGTTCTTATTCCAATTAATTTTTTCTTATGATTTTTTGACATTAATTTTTTTGTAACAGTGTAGCTGAACTTTTTTTTCAAGGACAAGCATCCTCCTTGACACACATTTCTAATGCGATACTTGCAACTCTTGCACTCAGGGAAGGTGTAAAATTCATTTTTCTCTTTGTTATTCTTTTCATTAAAGATTTCATTAATCTCTCTAAGATTGTTGAAATCAAAGACATTCTTAATGTTAACATCCTTTGCTCTTGGAAGACAATAATACATTGAAAGATCTGGATTAATATCAATAGCTGATTTACAGATAAGATTTGCTGCATTGACATGTTTTAAGAAAAACAATATGTCCTTTTCATCACCTAATACGCATAGTGGGATTGTGCAATCCAAGTCAAGAGTTATTCCTTTGGCAACTGCTTCTCTTATGAATGATGTTATATTTTTTCCGACTTTTTTTAAATCTTCAAAGTTTAGATAGTTATTATTATAGTTAGGATTTGGAAAAGCTGTTGAAAATCTTAAATTATTTAGACCATATCTTTCACAGGCTTCGAGAATATAATTATAATCTAGATTTCCTTTTGTAATATTGTAGCTAAACTTGACATCAAAACCTCTTCTTTTCAGCTCAGCAATATTTTTCTCCATCAGCTCATACTCTGATTTTTTATACCAACTATTTGGATTATAAGTTCCTACAAATCCCTTAACAACAGCTTTGTCAAACAACTCTAGTTTTTTCTCGTTAAAAACGAAGTTTGAGAAAATAGTTGCTTTGATGTTTTTCTCTTTTAATAACTGAATCATATCTTTGAGTTTTGGGTGTAGGGTTGGTTCTCCTCCAATTAGTGAGATTTTTCTGCTTTCTGCTTTCTGGAAAAACTCAAGTTGATCAAGCCACTCAATCACTTTCCTGAAATCTTCAAAACTCATCATAGAATCAAATTTCACTCCTTTCTGAAAGCAGAAATTACATGATTTGTTGCATTCGTAGTTTAGCATTATATTAACCAAAATTTTTCACCTTTATTTAACAATATATGTAATTACATTCTCCTTTAGTTCTATAAACACAATTATAACAGTTTTTGCATTTGTGAATAAAACTGTTTTCATTAAAATGTTTGCTTTTAGGAACATTGTTAATTTTAAGAATTTGTTTCATTTTTCTAGAGCATAAAGAAATTTCTTGTTTGTTCTTAATAAATACTTCCTTGCAGTCTGTGCAACTTTTTTGAAAGTTAATGTTTTTTTTGTTAAAAATACAGGAGGGAAGAGTTTTATTTATATCATAATCAATACCTTTATATCTTGCCTTATCAAAGAATTCAATTATTTTTTCTCCAGTATTCTCATTTAATAAGTTACCTTCAATTTTAAATTCAAATAAGTACTTTTTATTTTTCTCTAATTTATTGACTATTTTTGACAAGTCTACAATGTTTTTGTTATCTATGATTATAAACTTCTTTTTGGAGTAAGTTCTTCTATTGGTTCCTAAGGATAATAGTTCCATGAATTTTACTCGCTCATAGAATTCTTCAGGGTTTGGTTTTCCCTTATTAATCCATTTTGTGAAGAAGTTGTTATAGTCTTCTTGCAAGAAACTTAATTCTTCAGGAAGTTTTTCTTTATTGCTGTTTAAGAATATACCATATTCTTTAGAGTTATTCATAATATTGCTTCCTGGGTATATTTTAAAGAATTCAGAGTTTATATAGAAAAAACCCTTTATATCATTAAATATTTTGATAAGATATTCTAAATTCCTAAAAAATAATTTCTGAGTCTCGCCAGGATAACCAATTATTAAGTTGATGATAAAATTAATTTTTTGTTTATACATCTCTTTAAGTATTTTTATCATATCTCTTGTTTTTGTTTCTTTTTTAATACTATCTAATATTTCTTGATTGAAATTTTCAATACCAAATGCTACCTCTTTACAACCTGATTCCTTCATTTTTTGTATTAGTTTCTTATCTAATTTTTCACATCTAAGGAATCCAGACCATTCAACTTTTAGTGAGATTATCTTTTCGCAAAATTCTTCAAGCCAATTATTAGAAGAATTGAGTAAGCTGTCACAGAAGAAGAAATTTTTTGTTTTGTTCTCTTTTATTCTTTTTTTCATCTCTTCAACAACATCATCCGCTTTTCTTCTCCTATAATATTGCCATTGATTTGTTTCTGCACAAAAAGAACAATTTTTAATGCATCCTCTACTTGAAGTTATAGGAATTATCTCATATTCTTTATCTCCGAATTCAGGCATGGGTAGTTCATCTAGTTTGTTAATAAGCTTTGAATCATGAGAGTGAACTATTTTATTGTTTTGAATGTATGATACACTAGAAAGATTATCTGTAGTCTGATTTTTTTCTATAGTTTCAATCAGTTTCTGAAAACTTATTTCCCCTTCTCCTCTTATAACATAATCACAAATACCTAATTTAAGGAATATATTTGCATTTTCCTCTGTACAAAGTGGTCCTCCGAATATTATATTTACTTCAGAATTTTTTCTCAATTTTTTAGCTAAAATGCTTGAGAAATATATGTTTGTAAGAAAAACTGAAAAGCAGATAATATCAGGTTTTTTTGTGAGAATTTTTTTGACTTGTAAATCTGCTTCCGAATTTATGTCTTTAATAAGGTTATTTTTTTCTCTTGGAAAGAATTCATGATATAATAGAGTTAATAATTTTTTCAAGTTATAAGTATAAATAAGAAATTTATTTCTAGACAAATATTGTTTGCATTCTTGGAGTAATTTTTCAAATAGTTCTTTATTATTTAAGAATACTGAAGAGTTAATGTCATTTATTAAGATTTCATGATTTCTTTGTTTTAATATTGCTTTTAGATATCCTAATCCTAATGATGGGATTGTACCGATTTGATATGGTGGACATAAGTTGATTAATACTTTCATTTTTATAAAGTATTTCTTTAGCAACTACACATTGTTGCTTTGACAGTTTTTATTTCTTCCTTTAGTTTTCTATGTTTTAACCTGCAGTTTTTTAGGTAATAGCAAGTCCCTCTTATTCTATAGACGCACGTTTTGCATTGCTTGAAAAAATTAGGTTCGTCATAATCTTTCAGCAACTCTTTATACTCCCATATTTGATCTCTGTTGTTCATGAACTTTAAGTCAGGACCTTTCCTATCATTGCAGAAGACTATTCTTTTGTTGCTCTCTAAGTGAAATAAGCTAGGACAATCATAACAATTAGTGGGAGTTTTTAATCTGAAGTCTTTCAATGTTTGTGTATCAGATACACAAGGTGGTAAAGTATGACCAATTTCAAACTTGACTCCTCTTTTTTTTAAGTCTTTGAGAAAAGATAATATTTTTGCTCCTGTTTCAGTATTCAAATCTTGCTCTTCAAAATAAAAAATTAGAATGTCAACTTCGTTATCTTTTACTTTGTCAAGCTTGTCAATTTTCACTCTTCTAATTTTTCTATTAATTTGTTCTTTTGAGACGGGTTCTAAATCAAACCTTAGGTTATTGATATATCTTTTGAAGTATGTTACTTTGTTAGAATTAGGGTTAGAGTACTTCTTAGTTGAAAGATGCTCTCCAAAAGCTTTCCAGCAGTCAGGATCAGGTGCATAAGGAGTTCCAAAGTAGCCGTAAGCAATACACATACCACCTCCTTTGCAATCTCTCAAGCTGTTGCAAGTCTTGCATTCTTCTGCTCTGTTCTCCCAGTTCTTTAGGTTCCAAATCTTGTTGCTGGAGTAATGTATCTCTAAGAAACTTTTTTCTCGAAAGTTTCCAACTACAATAGGCAGTCGTCTGCAAGGAACAACATCGCCATTAGGCAGTAATGTGAAGACATCGAAAGGTGTAGAACATGCATGGTTTGTTTGGGGATTATTAGCGTCAGGTCTTATTGATTGATACATTCCATCAGAGCAATGATAGTCAACTCTGAAGTTAAGTCCATCCTTTCTCAGTCTTTCATTTATTCTCTCACATTCTAAGTACCATTCTCTTGTTTCTTTAGGTGTTAGCATTAATTCCTTCATCTGAGCACCCATCCCAATAGGCACTATTCTACCAACGCCGAGTCCGCCTACCCCAATACTTGCAGCTAATCTTGCTAATGATTCTACGTCATTGGTATTCTTCTTTGTCAATGTAAGTGAGAATGAAAGTGGAATGCCATTCTGAATGATTATTTTTGCACCATTTATCGCTTTCTGGAAGTTACCTTTTCCTCTTATTTCGTCGTTTATTTTCTCCATACCTTCAATGCTTATCTGCATGTAGTTGACGCCTAGCTCTACATATTTTTTTATAATGCTATCAGTCACTGTTGAGCCGTTAGTCATGATATAAAAGCGGTCAATCAGTCCTCTTTTCTTGTAATCGCTTATGTATTCAAGAATCTTCCACCAATCCTTTTTCAGAATTGGTTCACCACCTGTTAGGGTGAGATTTCTGTTCTGTTTTATATCAGTTTTTTTACAGAAGTCAACAAAATTATCAACAACTTTGTAGCATTCTTCAGTGCTTAGTTCTTGTTTTATGTAATCCTCATTCAGATAGCAGTGTGTGCATTGGAAATTACACTTCTCAGTTACATGCCATTGCAGATGACAAGAGTGTGGTTTAGGCAAGTATAGCATTTTGAAAAATTAGTTTATCCCCTTATTAGAATATAAACTCAAATATTTTATAAATTTTTGTAATAATTACCAATTTATCTCATCTCTGGTTTGACCTGAACCAGTTTTGTTGCTTGTTCTGATGACAAATTTAAAAGGATTACCTGCTGGTGCAGAAATAGAAATTGTGTTCTCTCCAGGAGGAAGGGTAATATCTACGTTTTCAAAATTTATGCTTTCTGTTTCGCTGGGAGAGTACTTTACACCTCTTTGTATGATTTTTATTGGTTCAACTGAAAGATTTGTTAGACTTACAATTAATTGGCTGTTGTTTTGGTCATATTGAGCATTTTCAATCAGAATGTTTGGTTCTAAAGGCCATATATTGTTTGTATCAACAGTTTCTGGAGTTGTTTCTTGGTTAGGAGTAGTGAGTTCTTTTTCTTCTAAAGGGATATGTTTAAGTAAAGCATGTTCTCCTTCTAGGTTTCCATCTTTTATGTAAAAATGGATAGTTCTTTTTGTTTTTTTCATTTTTTCTCTAAGAACAAGAATTTATTTCTCTATATAAAATTTACTGAACAGAACTAGCACATAAACCAAAACCTATTTATTTGTTACTTAGTTTTATTTTTTTGAGTTTTAAATGTTTCAAAACAAGTTTCCTTTAATTGTCCAGATTCAAACTAGCAACAAGTGCAATGCTGCTTGTACTTTCTGTCCTTATCCTTATACAGAAGGTAAAAAAAAGTTTCAGATTATGGAATGGGTACTCTATAAGAGGATAACTGATGAATGTTCAAAGCAAGATGTTGAGCAAATATTGCCTTTCTTTCTCAATGAACCATTTCTAAACAAAGATTTAGTTAAGTACATTAACTATGCAAAAGAAAAGAATTCGAATTCTTTAGTTAAAATATTTACAAATGGTTCTTTATTGACAAAGAAGGTAGCGAAGGAATTGCTTGATTCAGAAATTGATGAAATTATATTTAGTTTCAATGGTTCAACCAAAGAAGAATATGAGAACGCTATGAAGAATCTTGATTTTGAAAAAACAAAAGAGAGAATAACAAATTTTATTAAGTTAAGAGGAGAAAGAAAAAAACCTGAAATAGCTATTCACATGCTAAAAATAGGTTTATCTGATATTTCTTTAAACAGAATAAGGAATTACTGGAATCGCTTGGGTGTTTCAGTTCATATTCTCAAATATGAGAACAGAGCTGGAAACGTTGCTGATTATGATATGATTAGTCCCAGTAATGTTCAGAAGATTCCCTGTGGCAGGCTCATGAACCAGATTTACATCCTTGTCAATGGGGATGTTATTCTGTGCTGTGCTGATTGGAAAAATGAAGTTATTTTAGGAAATGTCAAAGAGAACACAATTTCTGGAGTTTGGAATGGAAAAAAAAGACTTGAGTACGTTAAAGCTCATTTTCAAGGAGAATATAATGAATTGAAGCTTTGTGATGTTTGTAATTTTAATGAGATTGTTGTTGATTAGGACTAATGAATAGAGCCGATCTTGTAATTGATTATTTCAGTTGGAAGGGTGTTTTTTCAGAAGTCACTGTATTGATATTCTTTTTATATATAGGTACTGGATGTATCTTAAAACTTTCCAGCATTCTTGGGTCTCTTATATATTGTCCTGGGATGGGCGTTAATTCTGTTGTGTCATACCCTTCTGCATAGTCATCCCAGCATCCTTCGCAAAGGAGATAGAGTTTACACCTTGTACATTTTGGGTCTTTGACTTTGGCCTTTGTTTTCCTAGTTTTGGTATAGTTTGGATCTATATGTGTTAAGTCCCTTAACTCAGTGTGCTCTGAGAGTCTGAACTCTGAAGCAAACGTCTCATAACCAGGTAGAAAGCACAGTGGCATTGCCTCAAAATCTATGTACATTTTTAATTCTAGACTCTTTCTAATAGTTTTTAGTATGTAATTCTTTATTTCTGAGTATTTTGGAACACAGTCATAGAAATTCAGTTGGGCATTTCCCATCGCATGAGGAAACGCAATATTAACTGACATTAAGCCAAGATTGTGAGCAAGTTTAATTAGTTCTGGTAAATCTTTATAGTTCATTTTTGACATTACTATCTTACCCCCGACTCTGTTTCCAATGCCATGTTTTTTCAAATTTCTTATTCCTTCAGTGGTTTGTTTAAAACTATTCTTACTTCCAGTTATCCGGTCATGTACTTCTGGTTTGGGTGAATGAAGAGCTACTGTTAAATGGACTTTATCGTAAGATGCTATTCTTTTAGCGAATTCTTCATAGTAAAACATCTTTCCATTTGTTTGTATTATGACAGTTAAACCTTTTGATAGCGCGTACTCCACTAATTGAAAAAAATCCCCTCTGATAGTTATTTCCCCGCCTGTTAGAACTATTGATTCAGCACCTTCCATGGTTGCTTCGTTTATATGGTGTATTACCTCTTCTGTTGATCTGTCCACTTTTCTTCCGTTTTTAATTAACTCTCTTCTTTTGTCAGCGATGACACAATGATAACAGTCATTGTTACATGAGTAACCTGTTTTTATATCAACTGTATCTACCATTTTTATTCTTCTTTCAAACTTTTTATGAATGCTTCTCTTTCTTGTTTTGTTAATAATTTTTTTTCTTTATATGGAGGTGGATATTTCTTTGGAAAAGCCCAGTTCATAAGTATTTTTCTTGCTTCTTTGTCAAATATTAACTTTTTGAATAAGTATTCTGTTTGAGCACTTCTTATTTTGCATTCATAATCCATTGCAAGCTTTGAAACAGCGTTTCCTTGGGATCCATGCGCCCAAACCATGCAAGTACCACAATAAGGGTGCCAGACGCAGTTGTCACAGTTTAGTGAAAGACAGGATGTATGATCTACAATTTTACTTCCAGAATTCTTTATTAAATCTTTATATGTGTGAGTGTGAACATTTCCCATTATGAATTTTTCATCAGATCTTGCTTCATCGCAAGTAAAAATATTTCCATCTTGATCATATGCTATTTGCCCAAATATCGCTCCACATGGTGAGCCAAAGCAAGTAAAAATCCTTGGTTCTATTGACAGTATTCTTTGAAGAATAAATCTTGATTTTACATCCATAAATTTAACTCCTTTTTTATTTATTTTTATAATATAATCAATTTGTTTTTTGAAGAAATCTATATATTCTTCTGCAGTGTATCCTAGTTTATCCCACAATTCTTTTGCAGAGCCCATATGGCTAAGGTTTCTTGACATAATACTGTTAAAGCCCCTTAATATATACTCATCAACTATTTCTTCCGGGTATTCCAATGATTTCTTTGTGATAGTTGGTAATGCACCCATACCTTTTCCTTCTTTCTGAAATTCTTCTATTACCTCTACAACTTTATCATAACTGTTTCCGCCACCATACATAGGCCTGTTGTAATTATGCAATTCTTTTGGTCCATCCACTGATGTGCAGATATCTATGTTGTTGTCAATTATGTATCTCTTTTTTTCTTTAGTCATAGAAGTAAAGTTAGTAACGATGACAAATCTTATATTCTTATTACGTTTTTTATTTACTTCTAAAGCGTATTGTTGTATGTACTTTACAATCTCGAAGTTAAGAAAAGATTCACCTCCTTGATATTCTATTGTGATTACTTGGCTAGGACTTTGAAATATAAAATCAACAACTTTCCTTGCTGTTTCTTTTGTCATGTCATATTTTTTTGAACTTGGATTTTTAGACTTTGCATGACAGTATATACATTTTTGATTACATCTCAATGTCGGAACTAAGATATGAAGAGTTGTTCCCCTCCAAGTATGGTGATATTTGTTCTTTGTTGCTGTGAGAATAAAATTCTTGCTTTTTTGAGTTAGGATTATCCCCTTTTCTTCCAGTATACTCTTAAGATATGGACTTTCGTTTAGTCTGTTGAATCTCAACAAATCAAATTCTTCTTTATTTAGAACAATCCAACTTCCATGATCTACAGTTATCAGTATGTGATCATTATCAAACTTTTTTGTATGATAAAAATTTATAACATAATTCTTATCTGTTTCTCTTCTTATTTGTGGTTGTTGTTCAAATAAACTGAATGGCATTTTAAAAATTGTTTCTTTCTTGAATTAGACTAAGAAGATAATCGCAGAATTCATATCCTACTTCATTAATATTTGTCTTCTTATTAGAGGTTATAATGACTTTTCCTCTCTCTGTTAAAATAATTTTTTCATCTTCTTTGAAGTCTATTATTCCTTGTTCTATTATTGATTTTGGATAGAGCCTCTTGTTGAAGTTGATTATGCATTTGTTATTTTCTATCTTTACAGAGAGCATTTTTATTCAATAACTAAACTTCTTTGATATCTTTCCTGAACTCTTCAGAGCTCTTTCTGGGTTTTATAACACCTGCTATATTCTTCGGATCATCGATTGTTTGAAACTTTGTTTTTCGTGGAGACCGGTTTGCTTGTTCTTCAGGAGAACAAGTTGGACATTCTTCATCTGTTTGTATTTGAGTTCTTTGTTCAAACCGTGATGGATTTGGAGGTCCGGTCCTAAGGTTTCCAGCAAGGGCATTCTCTACAATCATCTCCCTCAACTTCTTGTTTCTTGTTGCCTGCACAGTATACACAGAATAATTTATCAGCTCATCATTGAACTCGAAGCCAATCTCTTTTAAATCAACTTTTGACTCTTTATCCTTTGGTCGAATCTCTATAAGAATCTCTGTATCAGGATCTCCATCGATAATCACATGAACTCTATCAAGAAGCCAGTAAGCTGCAGAGTAAATCACACTTAAAGGATAAAGCTTGGGATTTACTGAGATTATTGCAAAATTCTTATGAATTTCTATATTGTCTAATATGCTGTCTTCCTCAGCCATGGTTTATTCCCCCTAAAATTTGTATTATTTGAAATAAAACTATTATTAAATAGTTTTCGGTTGAGAGGAGTTTGTCGCAAAATAAATAAATGACTTTGTTAATTAAAGGTTTAGGAGGGTGG